>Ga0193708_1000033_pt1 | contig 31238 bp, 34 predicted proteins | sample H3c1metaG_FD_160570 | JGI IMG/M metagenome (GOLD analysis project Ga0193708, IMG submission 160570) | Soil microbial communities from a riparian zone of the East river system, Colorado, United States - H3c1 | ecosystem: Environmental > Terrestrial > Soil > Riparian zone | place: USA: East River...
ACCGAGCGCTACGCCGCAGAGACTCTCTCGGTGGCGGACGTTTCCGATGCCGGAGAAACCCTCGAGATGCGCTCCCTCATCGGCCGCGTTGCCTTCGCCCGGGGCGACTTTACCCGGGCGGAAAAGCTGTTCCGCACCGCCCTTGCGGACTCCGAGCGACTCGGCGGCCCTCAGTCGCTCCGGGCCGCGAGCGCCGTCCACGATCTCGCCTGTACCCTCCACGCCGAGGGTAAGTATGCGGAGGCATCCGCCTGTTACGGTCGCAGCCTCGCGATCCGGAGGAAGCTCCTCGGGGAAAACCACCACGGGACGCTCCAGGTGCTCCATAACCTGGCCTGTCTGACCCGGGACCAGGGAAACAGCGCCAAGGCCGAAACCGAGCTCGTGGCTATTCGCCTCGGGTACCGGGCCATCTCCGACCCGAACTACCCGAGCATGCCGACGCTCTTCCACAACATCGGAGCGACCCTCCTGTCGGCAGGCAAGCTCGACGAAGCGGAGCCCCTCCTCTTCGACAGCCTGGCCGGCTACCGCTGGCTCTTTCCCGACAATCATCCGCACATCGCCCGGGCACTCGCCGAGCTGGGGCGACTCTTCGATGCGCGGCGCCACACCGCGGACGCGGAGCGCTACTACCGCAATGCTCTAGGGCGGCTCGAGCGGAGCCTGGGAAAGGGTCATCCGGACACCATTACTGTGGCGAACAACTACGCGGCATTTCTGGCCAGGGAAGGCAGAGGACGCGAGGCGGACGGCATCTGGCGGGAGCTCCTCTACCGCATGGAGACGCATCCCGTGCGAGAGGATCTCGCCGAAGCCATTCGAGAGAACCTGGCGGCCGCTCATCGGAGTCAAAAGGGCGATGCTTCTGATACCTGGAGGGCGGTCACCATCGAGATGCTCGACCTCACGGAGACTCCCGACTACCTGGAAGCGCCGGATCGGACAGCTCCCCTTTCTCTCGCAGGCAAGCGGGGCGCCATCCGGTTCTTTGACGACTTCAACGACGGGCTGATCGACCCGGGGAAATGGGAGGTCCGGGGCAACACGGTCCTCGAAGAGGGAGGCAAGCTCCGCGTACTGACAACCGTAACGGACCAGGGCGGCCAAGCCCGGACGCTCCCCTTCCCTATTGATTCCACTCAGACCTTGATCATCTCCCGTCGGGTAAAGGTCCACGCCTCGAACGAATTCCTGGATGGCAAGATGGTCATCGGCATCACCGGCTACCCCGAAAAGAACTTCGGCGTCTCCTACGCCAACTACCGCTACACGGGAGCCGGCGAGAGCGTGACGGTCGGCTTCTCCCTCTTCCGGCGTAATGCCAGTAGCCATCGATGGGCGGAGCAGCGGGCCAATGTGAGCCTGCTTTTGCCTCCCATCTGGGACCGCTGGTTCGACGAGGAGCTCCGCTACGATCCGCAGACCGGCGAAGTCCGCTACTCGATCGACGGTACGGAACGGCTGGCCTACAACGTCGGTCCTCTTCCGCCGAACGCCTCCACCCTGACGCTGACCTTCTTCCCCTGGGGCTGGTATACGGGGCATTCCCAGGAGATGGATTGGGTGAGGGTCGAGCAGTAGCAGGTAGCAGGTAGCAGGTCAAGCTCTCTTTCTCTCCAAGCTGAAGCTTTTTTCCGACGGATTGCGCTCTATATACATGCAGGGCCATAAGGCCCATGTGCAACCTGCATCTTACGAAGGGTGGAACATTGAACCGACACGCAGCCGCACTCCTTGGAATTTTCCTTCTGGCAAATCTACCCGTTCAAGGCACGGAGATTGCTCAACCATCCGAAACAAAGATCGTCCCTGATATCAGCAAACCTAGGCATCAAGAGAGAAGAGATGGCGCATCGTCTCGTCGTTCCTTTCAAGCCCTGCTCAAGAGTCGGCAGCAGATCTATTACCAGCATGGATCTGTTGCGCAAGGTCAACTCGCCCAATTACTCTATAAGACCCCGAGCGATTATCCCTGCGGGTATGTATACACCGCTGAACTTACATCAGCAGCAGGGGACGCAGATCTCTACCTTCATGAGAAAGTGAGCGGTACGTGGCGTAAACTCAAAGAGAGCATTAAGGGAAGTGGAGTCATGGACAGCTTCTCGTTCACGTGCAGCGATATCACGCCCAGCGCCACGAATGTCGATCTCGATGCAAAGGGATATTCACCCGGAATTGCCACTTACGATTTCTTTCTCTATCAGGAGGCAGCTGCATCAAGCTTTACGCCACTCACGTTCCCACTAAATGGATATACTTCGACCAGCGCTCCCGTCACCGCCATTGTTGATCTTGACACTCGGTGGAATTACATTCAAACCCGTACGGGCGAGGTGGGTGACTACTGGTCCGGATGCTTGGCATACGTGGGAGGTATAACTGTCGCATGCGATCCCAACAATACTGCCAACGCAGCCGCTCCTTGGGCGTATAAGATGCCTGGCGGGGGTAGCTACAACGTGAGTGCATTTAACTACCAAGATGCAGCTCCTGGAGTAAATGTGTATATGTGGTATGACAACCATCGAGGTTACGACTACGCCGCACCCGAGGGTACGAGCGTTTTCGCTGCGGCGAGCGGGCAAGTAACTGGCATTGACCTATCAATGGGCCAAGTCGAAATCACCCATAGTAACGGCTACAAGACCTATTACCTGCATATGAGAAACATCCTAGTTTCTGTGAGTATGACCGTTATACCACGAGGACAAAAGATTGGAGAAGTTTCCCATACCGGGGCCGGCAATGCAAATCATCTTCACTTTGGCATATATGACGCCTCAGGTGCCTTGCTCGACCCATACGGAAGAACTGGGCTTTACCCGTCAATGTGGTAACAGGCGTCTCTAGGGAGCAGAGTTAACAAGCATGCCTCTACCTTCGAAGTCGAGGCATGCTTGCCGATCTAATTCTTCGTACGAAATGAGTTTCGGACAGCTTCGAACGTCTTTTTAACTGATTGCGGCACTTCCTCAAGATCACCATCGAGAATAATGGCGTAAGTATTTGTACCGTCCTTGAACTCGGCGCGATATTCTCTGGACTTGACTGCAAAGTCTGGAGTTACACGGTCTTCGAGGAAACTTCCCAAGCTTACGTCAATGATATAATTCATGTACCCGCCTTTAAGATCTGAATATTGTTCGGGCAGGTAAATCCAAACCAGACTTGGCGGTACGACTCCAGACGGCGCGCCTCGAGGTACTATGCCCTGACTATTGGTCACTGCGTCGTATGTAGTACCATCCGCAGGATATGCAAACGAGAATTGATAATCTTTATTTTCATAGTGCTTCACGTCCACTGAGTTGGTCGTAGAGGACGTTGTGTTTGACACGTCAGCGTTGGAAGCAGGTTTACCGTTACCGTCTCGAATAATGATACTTAAACCTCCAAAAATAATTATGGCCAGCAAGATAAAACCTATTTTCATATGCTTGTTCATGCTGAGAATTATAACAAATCAATAGGACTGATTCAACTACACGTTAAACGTTGTTCTGCCTTCGTCCGGACGATCTCTTCAATTCCGCACTAAACGCCTTGCTCGGCTCCCCCTCAATCATCAGCTTCAAATACACCGAGAAGTTCGGCAGCGTCAGGAGATCCTCCGCCTCGAACTTCGGCGCGAGCTCCCTCGCCACGATGGGAGCATCCAAAGCCCCCACCCGGAAGGCGATGAACGTCCCTGCGTTCCCGAAGACCGCATCGCGGACCTCCGTCTCAAGCTGTCCGAGATACTGGTGCGCCAGAATGAGAGAGAGCCGGTACTTCCGGAGTTCCGAGAGCATGGTGGCGAGCGTCAAGGTGGCGAAGTTATGGAACTCATCGAGATAGAGGTAGAAGTCCTTCCGCTCCTCGAGCGGCCGGTCTGCCCGCTCAAGCGCCGCCAGGGAGAGGTGGGAGACCAGGAGCGACCCCAGAAGGGACGCCGGTCCCTCCCCGAGCTTCCCCTTGGCGAGGTTCACGATGAGGATCTTACCGGTGTCCATGAGCCTCCGGAGGTCAAAGGAGCCCTCCTTAGCCGTGAGTATGGCTTTGAGGCGGGGGTCGATCAGGAAGGCGCCCACCTTGTTGAGGAGGGGCGCGGTGACCACGGCCCGGAAGGCCGGCGAGTATCCGGCAAACTCCTTCTCCCAGAAGGAGCGCACCACATCGTTCGACACCTGCCGGGCAAGTGACCCCCGGTAGTCCTTGTCGGAGAGGAGGCGGGGCACGTCGCCGAGCGTCCCTCCCGTCTCAAGGAGCGTGAAGACGACGTTCCGCAGGAGATGCTCCAGGCGCGGCCCCCACTCATCCGTCCAGAGCTTCTTGAAGACCTCGACGGTCCCGGCCGCGGCGAGCGCCCGGCGCTCCTCTGGCACGCCGGCGAAGGGGTTGAAGTGCCAGGCGAGGGAGGTGTCGGGGACGTCGAGGTAGATGAGGTCGCCTCCCCTGCCAGGATGCACCAGGGAGACGACTTCCTCGGCAAGGTCGCCGTGGGGGTCGAGGAGGGCAAAGCCTTCGCCGTTCCGGAGATCCTCCCGCATCAAGGTCTTCAAGAGCGTCGACTTCCCGGTACCGGTCTTCCCGATGAGGTACATGTGATTGCGGCGATCGGCGCGACGGATGCCGAAGGGAATCCCCTTGTTGCGGTGGTTGGTGCGGGCGAAATAGGTGATCTGACGCTCGGGGTCCATGGGAGCCATGGTGCCCGACTTGAACACCCATCCCAAGAGACCGAAGTATGCCCGGGTGGAGGTTTGGGCAGTCCTCAGGCCAGAATTCCCCGACAGCCACCGAAGTATGCTAAGCTAATAAACGAAGCAGATGTGAGTTTATCTCGCCTGACGCTTTTGTCCACTGGTTTACGCTCTAAAAGGGGCACAGGAACTCGTACTCTTGAAAGGAGAATGCATGAGAAGGTCTCGTACGCCGAAGTTTGCTGTCCAAATCGTCAACGCTCTTCTTGTTTTTATTACTATGGCTATTACAGGATTTTTTCTGACTTCCAGCGCAAATGCCGCAGACGATCTAGGCTTTCGCTTCTTCACCAACAACATCTCAGTCTCGGAATGTGCAACGAGCTATCAAACTGATATAAGCGCGGCTGTCGCTGACTACAATAACAATACAGACCTCATAATGGCGCTTGTGACAAACGCTTGCACCTTTGTAACTTACGTACAAGGCGATTATGGACCAGTTGGTTGGTATGGCAAAGCAGAACCACGCAACAGCACCAGCAGGCCCTGCTTTAATAGCGATGGTTCACTTTCTGGGTTATGCAATACTACGGACTTCAAGGCCAAAACTGCCACTATTTACCTTAATAGCTATAACGGAGGAATCCCGACCTCCCTCCGTGCAGTTGTAACTAGGCATGAGATGGGCCACGTGTTCGGCCTAGGTCATACTAGTTGTTCGGCAGGTAGCATCATGAGGCCCGGTAGTTGCTCCAGCTTTTATACAGCCCTGCAGGCTCAAGACAAGAACTACATCAATGCTTGGTATTAGGAGAGATAATTAAATGAAGTTAAAAGATAGAATCAGCATGTCCAAGCTAGTACTCCCGGCAGTGGCATTACTGGGCCTTGGTTTTGGGGTGATCTCTAGTCAGTTGATTAGCAAGCAAATCGAACCAGACTCGAGCTTCGAGACCAGAGCTCCGGAGTCGATGAGCGAATTAATCAGAGAGTCGGATCTTATTGTCCTTGGTCGATTGATCTCTGTTATTGATCAGGGTACGTTTTATGGGTACGACAAAGACGCACGAAGGAGAGCCGCGCTTGATAAGCATAGTCCCACCTCACTAGGATTACCCTTCACCGATTACGAGTTGAGCGCGGAACGGGTGATCCTTGGAAAGTCGCAAGTAGATACGAGTAGACCTATCATTCTTCGAACTCTCGATAACCCGAGCATCTCAACCTCACTCTCAACCCTAAGAAATGGAGACAGACGCGTATTTTTCCTAAAAATCAATCCTGATAGCAGGACATATAGCCTGCCTAGTGCAGTTAGCCAAGTTGACATCGACGGACCCGTCGCGGTCTATTTCAAAGGAACTTCAGCCAACTTTCCCTTTGGCAAGAAGCTTGCCTCCTTAGACTTTATCAAACAAGTTGAGAGGGCGGTATCTACGCGAAACGATATGAGAGCCCAATGAGTACACAACTACTACTATTAAGACCTCCACCGAAGATCCGGCTGGGGGTGGTTGTACGCCACCATATAGCATAGACGAAGGGTATACGCCCCTGTCTCGTGTCGAGGCATTCAAAAAAACCCAGACCTCCGGCCTGGGCTGCCCCTCTCGGGACGTGGAAAGAACAATCGGCGGCCTAAGCCACCCTAAGCAAAGAACTCACTCTCTTCTCTAACTTCACCCGCTCGTCCGCATGCGGGATGCTCCGGGCCATGGCGGTGCCCCCGTTCACGAGCTCCCAGACCGTGCGGGCGCCGCCCTCCTCCTGCTTGGCCATCTCCATGATCTTCTCCCCTTCCCTCTTGGTGAAGTCGTGCTTCCGGAGGAAGGAGAGGACGTCCTCGTCGGAGGAGCCCACCTTCTTCCTTGCGGCCCGCTCCAGGCCTTCCTTGACGTCGACGACCGACGCTTCGGCATAGGCCTGGAGCATGGGAGCGACCTCGCGCTCGAAGCGCTCCGGGGCATTCTTGGTGTGCTTGATCCGGAGCTCCCGGACCTCCCTCGCGCCCCAGATCGTGCGGTTGTCGCAGACGTGGTCGTAGAGGAAGGTCATGAAGCCGAACGTGTGGTGCCCCACTTCCGAGTTCCAGACCATGAAGCCGCGGAAGAGGAACCGGGTTGTCCCGTCTATCCTCACTTCGACCGGGTTCTTCTCGTCCACGAGGAAGATGAAGACGTCCCGGTCGCTCGCATAGAGGGTGGTGGCCCGCTTGGGGTTCTTGGCCTGGTAGCTGGCCGAGGGGACGTGCCAGCGCCCGTCGGCATTGACCCGGATCACCGCCTCGACGACCTGGTGGTCGTAGATGCGGCCGTAGTCGGGGCCGACGATGCAGCGGAGCTCTCCCCTGCCTTCTGTCTCCCATCGCATGACCTGGATCCGTTCGGGCTTCAAGAGGTACCGAAGTCCCAGGTTAACCGCGTGGGCGGCGAAGGCCGGGCCTGCCGGGACGGAAGCGATCTCCCGTATCCATTTGGCCGGAGTATGGGAGAGCGTGGCGAGCTGCCCCGTAGACCAGTGGGTCGGCGAGAGCGTGCCGAGGACGTCATGCTCGAGATGGAAGGAGCCGCCGGCCTCTTCGCTACCGCGGGCGATAAGCGCTGTGGTGGATGTCGTCGCTACGCGACTCTGCTCCTTGCGCTCGAGCGTGGCCCGATGGAGCTCAGGAAGGGTGAGGTACCGCTCGTCATCCGGGCGACGCCACCACTCTTTTGAGGCGCGGGTGATCGTCGTTTCTTGGAGTACGGACATACGGATTCCTTTCTGCCCTGGTGGGCATCGCGGTATGCGGTGTGTCGGGAGAAAACTGCGGGTCAGACTTCTTCAGGCAGGAGGAGGCACGTCGAGGAGCGGTCGGCCTCGGTCACGATCCAGAACGGCACGCCAAGGCGGGTGCGGTACGCGGAGCGGAGCGGATTGCCTGTGACGAGGGCCAGGGTGTTTCTCGCCCGCTCCTCGTCCGAGAGCTCGCCCCAGTCTCCGGAGAGATGGCGGGCGAGGAAGGTATGGACGCCCTGATGGCTGTCGGTGAGCGCGGCAAGCGCGCCGGGAGTGGCCAGGAGGCGGGTGAGGAGAATCGGATAGACGGACATGTAGCCTCCTTTCAGATGACGCCGGAGAGGATGAGGGCGCTTGCGACGGTCGGGGTCTGGCACTCGGCGCACCACCCTTCGTCCTGGTCGGGTTCATACCCGGCGGTGAATGAGCAGCCGTCGTTCGTGCAGATGCCAGGTATGACGTCGTCCAGTCGGTAGCAGTCGAAGAGATCTTCAACGTCCATGCCTTCGCTGTCGGCAAGGACCTCGAGCTTCGCTTCGCGCACGCGGCGATCGATCGTCCGCCGTTTGTGCATGCGGGTCCTCCTTTCGGTTGGTTGGAAAGAACTGTTCAGTATTCTTCAGGCAGGAGAATGCAGGTCGAGGAGCGGTCGGCTTCGGTGATGATCCAAAGCTTCGCGCCCTGCGCTGTGCGGTATGCGGAGAGGATGCGCTCCCCGGTGACAAGGGCCAGGGTGTTGGCCGCCTTGTCTTCCGGAGAAACCTCGCCCCAGTCCCCCTCTTGGTGGCGGGTGAGGAACGGAACCGCTGCCTGCTTCGCCTCCGAGAGCACTTCAAGCGCCCCCGGCGTGGCGACGCAGCGGCCGAGCGGAAAGAGTATCCGCGTGAGAGTCATGTGATCCTCCGTTTGGTTTAATGGTGGAAGAGGAGACCTTGCGCTGCCGCTACTCGCTCTCACCCTCCGCCCATCGAAAGTTGGGCGGAAGCTCGCTTTCACGGCCGCAACCGAAGCACAGGACGCGGGGATCGTCGCCAATCTCATCAACCTCGGGATCGCCGCCCCAGCAGACCGGCACGCCGTCTTGGACCGACATCGGCGCATACTGGCCGACATCCTCGACGTAACGAGTGTTCTCGCTTCCGCAGTGGCCGCAACACACGCCATCGTCTTTGACGACGGCAGGCGGACGGCCAAGCGGGTTGTCTTTCGGCAGTTCGACAACGAGCGTGTACCGATACCCCGGACCGAGCGCCTCAGTGATCTTCGGATGCTTCACGTCAAAGTGCGTCGGCCGGCTCTCGGTGTGTCGGAGCTTTTCGTATGCCCTTCGCGCCGCATCGACCAGATCCTCGGCGTCGACCTCAACGGTCCAGGTGACCGTGTATGGCTCTGCCATGCGGTACCTCCTTTCGCCGTGTATCGTGAGGAATAGCGGAACCAACAAGCTCGAAGGGATTCGGCAGCTCGCTCTCTCCTCCGCACTCGGCGCACCAGACGCGGGGATCGGCTCCGTCGAAATCGGCAGTGACGCTGTCCTTGCTCGCGTATGCGGTGCCGTTGTCGGCCCACATGAAGGAGCGCTGGCCGACGTCTTCGAGGTAGCGAGTGTTCCTGCTGCCGCAATGGCCGCAGCACACCTCGTCTCCCTCGATCACGGCCGGCGGACGGCCGAACGGATTGTCGTAGCCGAGATCGATCTCTTCGTCGTGCCAGCGGTTGTCCTTGTAGTATCCGACACCGAAGAGATTCTCCATGTTGTATGCGTCCCTCTGGCATCGCAGGGCCTCCCGCACGGCTTCAAGCGGAGTCTCCGCCTCGATCTCGACGGTCCACGTGATCAAAAACTCTTGCATCTAGACCTCCTTTCAGTACGGCACGGCGCCCCAGGCGCCGTGCAATCGTGGGATCAGTTGTCGCGATCGATGAGCTGCCGGAGTGCGGCGAGCTCCGCTTCGATGCGGGCGGCGTCTTCTTTTGTATGGAAGGTTTCGAACGCGCGGTAGAGGGCGCGCGCCAGGATCTCAATGTCGGACCGGATGTCCTCGATCTCCTTGCTGTGCTCCTGCCCAAGCTTCCGGCACTCCTCTAGTGTCTCTTCGGTAGTCATGGCTAGAAGCGGATAGCGGGCAGCTCCTCGCCTTCCCGGCTTCTGCGCTCGCGGTCAAGGAGCGTCTCGAGGTTCCGTACGAGCTTGCGGAGTCTCCGCTCGCTGCGTACCACCTTTCGATACTCCTCCCGGAGCTTCGCAATATCAGAATCAGTTCGTATCAGTTTGAAATACTGCATGGTATGGGCTGCATTAGCTGGTATGGATGTCTGTCGCCAGGTGGGCCGCGATGAGGGCAAGCGAATCGAAGATCCGCATGCGGGCGTCCTCGCTCGTCCAGGCCTGGCGCTTGCGCGGCAGCCTGGGCCGGAGCTCGGGGAAGCGCTCGACGAGGGACTCGGCGATGTCGTGCTTCCCTTTCGCTCCCGGGAATGCTTCGAAGACCTTCCGCTTTGGGATATGGACGGTCCAGAGGCTTCGCAGAAGGGCGATCGTCTGGACGCCCTCAAGGAACGTGACCGCCCTCCTCCCTCGCCGGGTGCCGGTACCGTCCTCGGTGATGAGGACCTCCGGAGCGTAGAGGGAGATGAGCGACTCGAGGCGGTGGGTCCACTCCGCATCACTGCGGCCGGTGGCGAGTCCCCAGTCGACCAGGCGGTCCGGGGACTCGAAGACCACGTAGGCGAAGCCTGCAGTTGTCGGGTCTATGGCGAGGTACCGGGTGCACGTCACGAAGCGAAGAGGTTAGTTCTCCTGGAGAGCTCTCCCAGGGCCTGAAGCTTGGCGGTCGCCGCCGGAGAGATGCCAGCAGCGCGCACGTTCGCGATGAGCTCGGAGGCCCGGCTGACGACGGACTGTTCGACCGTGTTGAACCTGCCGGCGAAGAGCTCGGCTACCGGAGCGCCGTAGAGGGCCTCAAGGGCGAGCGCGGTATCGAGGGACGGCTCTCGCCGCCCGAGTTCGTACCGGGCAATCGTCGCAGCGCTTCCCGCACCGATGAGGAAAGCAACCTCCTCCTGGGAGAAGGCGTGCCGTCGGCGGTGCATGCGCAGGTAGCTCTGAAGTGGTTCGCTTTGCATGATTCAACGGAGTCACGATATCCGAGGAGGCGATCGCCCCATAGACGAAAGACCTTGCCATGGCGGCAAGGTCTTCAAAATCGCAACAAGGCGGAATGGTACGGGTTTGTTGCTTAAGCCAAGCTAAACGAAATATTAAGAGATGATGAAGAGGAGATGAAAAACCGTCTGAAGCGGAGACGTTGGGGATGTAGGGACGTTGGGAAGGATGTGCAGCGACAAAGCAAAAGGCCACGCCTGGCCGGTCTTTGTGCCTGGAGAGGCCCTGCAATGTCCCCTATCTCCCTTAAGTCCTAATAGTCCGAGTGCCGCTTCCCAGAACTGCATATTTTCATGAATGTAAGTGTCTATTAGGCTGTCACTATGTGAGAGGCGTAAGCTTAATACCTCCTTAGAAGGGAGCTGGAATGAGTGAGTTCAGAATGGAGCAGAGCCAGGAAAGCAAGCCTCAGAACTCCTCTGAAGGCTTTCCCCAAAGACCCGGAGAAACATACCCGGTTGAAAAGCCCGAGGAGACGGCGAGCCATGCCACGGAACAATTCGCTCGAGGGCTGACGCATCACCTGGTCGGGCAAATTGGTCGCGGCTCTCATAGATACATCGAAGAAGATCTAGGTATTGTAGTAGCCGATATGGAACGAAGCGTTGAGCGCTTTAACTTCCAACTGTCCGTACTCAGCGACATCCAAAGGCCATTTCCCTGTCTTGTCATAAACGCACAAGAACCACCTATACCCATAGACTTCTTTCCTTCACGATTACTTCTTGGATTACCCCGAACCAGGAAATCCCGCCTACTTCTTAATGATCTTTATGGAGCCTTACTAGAACTCCTGAATGAGCAATCAGGAAAAGATCACGTCAAACTATTTGATTATAAAAACGCTATTGACTTCTTTGGAGTTAGACTGAAAGATTTCGTGACAGATCGGGCCAGACACCGTGACAATCCGGATTACCACCCCGACAGCCCAGGCATACGAGTCCGCGTGGACACCATTACTCCTGGCCTTCGAATACACTACTCGGACGCGTATTTTTTTAACCCGGAAAGGGCCTTCAATTCTGTTACGACGCCCTCATTCGACTGGATGCCCCCAGGATTGTACTTATTTGGAGTAGCTCGCCGTGGCGAGGCTCCCGTATTCGACCTTGGGACTACATACCGCATACGTCCTGAATCAAGAAGAGTGAAGCTACAGGTATGATTCAACAAGCCGATTATGGAACGCTTGCTCCGCTTGTAAGAACAGTGGGCTGGCTCATGTCTGCTGCCACCGCGATTTCCCTTAGTTGGCGACGTCGCGCGAAGTGGGAACCATCTGAAGAGGATGTATCTCAAGGTCCTGCGCGGGTCGGAGGTCTCCTAACAGCAGTATTAATAGCTATCCTGTGGACCCAGATGGCCGACCTTCAGCACGAACGATATTTGCTACTTTTAGCTCTATGGCTGGCAGGCGCCACGCTAGTATCTCTCCTGGTGTATGTATTCCTTACGTCAATCATGGTCTTCACACAAGAATATGCGCTACGTAAAAACGTGATCGCGGAGCGCAAGATTATAGGAGGATTTTGGCTTAAGCCAAAGGCACAGGAGGTTATTGCTCAGAAATCTTTGTCTGTTCAAGAGGTACTTGAGGGAGCAGGTAACAATCCTGATAAAGTCTGGTCTCGGCCATCAAGAGGATTGGTGAAGATTCTATTTATATTATGCTACATGGGCCTGATTGTTTGCGGCACAACGGCCCTCACAAGCGTTGCGATTCTGCTTCTGATCCGAAGCTGAGGACAAGTGTGACCGCACCGCTGGTTCAATCCCGTACCTCCCGAACAGCCGGTCCAGCTTCGGCTGCTCCCCCGGCGGATCACATACGTCCGTTCGACTTCACGGGACGCAGTCCCAGCCGGCGCCTGAGAATCGAGCCCACCCACCGGGGCGAGACCCTGCCCCCGAGCCCGGCGCTCTCTGAGGAGAGCGCCACTGGCATGTAGATTCTTCACGTGCTGGCGAGAACAGGAGGTAGCTCAGGACCCAGTCTGAGCCGGATCGCAGGGGAAACGCAGCGTCTCAGGACGGACTATACCCTGCCCACAACCCCTGGTCGGAACAGCCCCCTTCACCAGTTGGCGCTTGGTTTAGAATTTGCATGTCATCGCGACCGCAGCGCAGTAGTCATCCGGCAGCTCGGACCGATACATCCGCTCCGCGAAGACGCTTGCATGGTGCAGCCGGAGTGCGGGGCGTAAGGAGGAAGGTTGATGTCCTTTCTGAAGAGAGAGTCGATGAAGCGTTTCCTGGCTCCCTTTGGTCTCCTGACATTCTTAGGGGCAGTCCCGCTCGTATATGCCGCCGTGGATGCTCCGGCGGGTATGGACGACCTGACCAACGGTTTCGAGTCCCAGACGCAGTTCGATCTCGACCGTGCGCAGTTCGAGAACCGCGATGAGATCGCCGACGGCCTGGGACCGATCTACAACGCCCAGGCGTGCTCGGAATGCCACCAGAGCCCTCTTAGTGGCTCGGTCAGCCAGATCAGCGAACAGCGGGCGGGGAAGTTCGACGGCACCACGTTCACGGCGCACGCCGGCGGATCGCTCATCAACGACCGCGGGATCGCACCGGGGCTCCACGAGATGGTGTCAGCGACCGACAATGTGCGCACCTTCCGCGCCTCGCTCAACCTTCTGGGCGACGGCTTCGTTGAAGCCATTCCCGACAGCGAGTTCACCCGCATCCGGAATGCCCAGCCTCCGGGGATGAAGGGGACCATCATCTACGTCCCGGTCCTGGAGGCCCCTGGCACGGCACGGATCGGACGCTTCGGCTGGAAGAACCAGCATGCGAGCCTCCTCTCCTTCTCGGCAGACGCCTACCTCAACGAGACCGGCATCACGAGCCCCCTCCAGCCGAACGAGAACACCATGAACGGCCAGTCGCTGGCGGCTTTTGACACCGTTCCCGACCCCGAGGATGCGGCGACTCCGGCCCATCCCTTCGGCCCCGACGTCGAGTCATTCACCCGATTCATGCGTTCCACCAAGGCACCGTCCTCGGTTACTACCTCCAGTCAGGGTTTCCAAGTTTTCGTCGCGACCGGGTGCGATTACTGCCATACGACAACAATCACAACCGCCCCGACCGGCACCCAGATCAATGGCAGCACCTTCACGGTCCCTGCCGCGCTCGGCGACAAGAACATTCATCCTTTTGGTGATTTCATGCTGCACGACATCGGTACCGGCGACGGCATCGACCAGGGCGGCGGTCCGACTACCCGCAACAAGGTGCGAACAGCGCCGCTCTGGGGCCTTAAGAATCGCTCCCGCCTCCTTCACACCGCCGAAGCTCTAACGATCGACGAGGCCATCCTCCGCCACGGCAACGAAGCTCTGCCCGTTATTCAACAGTATGCTAGCTTAGATCCCAGCTCGAAAAATTTTCTCATCCAGTTTCTGATGTCCCTCTGAACTCCCCGGGCTGACCAAGGTGAACCCTCGGCCAGCCCTGTCACGTCTTCCGCTTGCACAGGACATCGGGGACGTAGGGACATCCTGCAACTAGGCATAGACGGAGAGAGCAAGCCCGCCTAGAACAGCCCGCCTGTTACCGGCACCGCTTCCACGTCCCCAACATCCCCACGTCCACTCCCCTCCTCCAACCCATACCTCCCAAACAGCCTCGCAAGCTTCGGTCCCTCCCCCGGCGGGATCACATACACCCCGTTCGACTTCACCGGCCGGAGCCCGAGCCTCCGCCTGAGGATCGAGCCCACCCATCGCGGCGTCGCCTTCCCGCCGAACTCCTCCCCATACTCGTCGAGGAAGAGAGCGGTGATCTCCTTCACCGCGAGCGGCTTCCCTGCCTTCTGCAGCCCGTAGACTGCCTCAAGGACGGCCGCCTCGACGTCAAGTCCCCGGTCAGCCACGATCTCCTTCTGGTAGTGCCGGGCCAGGTCGACGACCTCCTCCCGGACGGCCGGATCGTCGATGACGGCGAGAAGGGGCGAGAAGACCTGGCGGAGCCGCGGCTCGATGCTCTGGTCCGTGAAGCTGTCACTTCTGCGCTCTCTTCCGAAGGCCCGGAGGCGGAAGGCCAGGAGTTTGTTCCGGATCCCGAGCGCCTCCCCCTCGAAGCCCGCCGGCAGGTTGATGGGAATGTCTTTGCGGAGCTCGACCTGGCCCATCTCCTCGGTGAGGCACCGGCTCTCGAGCGCCCGGTCCTTGAAGTCACGCCGGGTGGCGATGAGCTTCGGGCCAAAGACGGTATATGCCCGGACATCGAACTCCTTCCGGTTCCCTACCTGCTCGCTCCGGAGGACAGGAAAGCCCCGGGCGTTGCCCTGGTTGAAGATCTTGACGATCTCGTTCCGCTCGTCGCTCTCCTTGAAGTCGCTCTCGTCGATGACGAGGGTGCCCCGGAAGGCGTCGATCGTCCGGAAGATCGGCGAGACGGTCGAAGCACCGCTGACGAACATGGGCTTGTAGCAGAGGGACCCGACGGTGAGGAGGAAGCGGGACTTGCCGGACCCGTAGTCGCCGCGGACCCGCAGATACGGGAGCTCGTTGAAGCGGTCGTAGAGCCAGGAGAAGAGGACGTAGTACGCGGAAATGGCCTCGAAGCGGGGTGTCAAGGCCACATGGTGGTGGATGAAGGAGCGGATCTCCTCGAGGAGCTCGGCGTCAGTGCCGTACTCCTCGGGCTCTGACGGCAAGAGGACCACCTTGTGCACGAGGAGGTTGTTGGTCGCGGAGTATGGGACGAGGCGCTCGCCGGAGGGGAGGTCGAGGTGGGGTGCCACGGTCCACACTCCCCCGCTTCCGGTGACGAGATCGGTGGTTGAGGTGGCAGGATTGAAGACGGCTTCGATGATCTCGCCGGAGGGGAGGATGGCGGAGATGGTTGGGGTGGTCGGGGGCATGGGGAGAGGATGCCTGGTCTTCTCACCAATGGAGAGGCTTACATCTGTTCCGCCTCGGCAATATCAGGACATGACGAACCCACCCCGCCTTAAGGCGGGGTGGGTGAAGATCCATAACTAGCGATCCGAGGGGTTATCCTTAAGCCAGTTGAAGATCTTCTCTATCACGTGTCTCGGTCCAAGTTCGGGGGGGTCTTTCCTCTTCGGCAAGTTTGTATGGCTTCGAGAAGCGTACCGGGTGCGTCCACATAGTTTGGTTTCGTCGTGCTCCACAAGCAGGCAAAACGGAAAAGACAGCTCAACGACAACGTTTTCGCGGTCCACTCGGCGGTTCGAGGTGAGCATTTCGAGGAGTTCACGTTTTTCGTCGTCATTACCCATTTCGTGGCTCAACAAGGCCGTAGAAGCAAGTTCGAGGATTTCTCGCAGCCGGGTAGCGATCTGCCCCGCATCTACATCCTTGGAGAGCTTCTCCTCAAGCTCGCGCTCTTCCATGAGGAGCCGCTTCTTGCGAGGCTCGAAGGTTTCCTTGTCGAGCGTTCCTTCAAGGAAGGCATCGATGAGCCGGTCCCGCCGTACCTGAAGCGCCGCGAGCTGCAACTTCCAGTTCTCTTGTACTCGCTTGGTACTCTCTTCGCTCACACTGAGGAAAGCGGCAATCTCTGCCTCAAGCGCGATACGTTGTGCATCGGACAGTTGGAGCCTTGCGTATGCTCCCACAACTGCGGCTTCAAGTAACTCCTCGCGCACTCCTGTCAGCGGACAGCTTTTCGTGTGGCAGCGATAGTAGACGTGACCTTTTTGCCGCTCGCCAACGAGGGTGTAGCCGCACTCGGCACACCGGAATGTCCGGCGATAGCGGAAGAGGTTGTTCTTTGCTTTCTTTTGAGTTTTGCCGGAGAGAAGCGCCTGCACGCGATCAAAGAGCTGCTTGCCGATAAGCGGATCATGCACCCCCTTGTATACCGCTCCTCCCTTCTTGTGGGCAATGAGCCCGATGTAGAAGGGATTGTTGAGCATGGCGGAGACGCCGTTCCTTGTCACGCGCCCACCTTGCCGGTTACGCAGTCCCATGCGCTGAAGCTCAGTGCACAAGGTGTCGAGGCTGTGGGCGCCGGTTGCGTAGAGCTCGTAGGCCCTGCGCACTATGGGGCCAGTGACCGGATCGATGGTCTTGACCTTGCCACGATGGCCGTTGTTGACGTACCCCAGTGGCGCTCCCCAAGGGAGAAGCCCTTGTGTGAGCCTGCCGTGGATGCCCTTGCGCACTTCCTCCTTGAGGTTGCGGATATAGTCGGTGGCAAAGACCGCCTGCACGTCGGCCAGGAGGCGCTTGCCGCGGGTGCTCAAATCAAGGTTGTCGCTTGCGAAGCAAACGTCGAAGCCCTCATCTGCAAGGTCGTTGATGTCCGCCCAATCGTGGTAATTGCGGCTGGAGCGGTCTACCTTGTGCACGATGAAACCATTTGCCTCGCCCTTGCGCAGGCGCTTGGCCATGGCGGTGAAGATCGGCCTGCCACGAACTGATGCAGTCTCGATTTCCCGGAACCACTCGACAATGGTCAAGCCCTCTCGCTCTGCGTAGCGGGCGATGACGCTCCGCTGCTCAGTAAAAGAGGCGCCGTCGCGATGCTCCTTCTTTCCAGGATCCCTCTCGTCATCCTGACTTGGATCCGAGACACGGATATAAGCGAAGAATCGCTTCATATGTCCGTGTCTTGGGTTTGTCTTGTAAATGATCGACCGGTGTCCATGCTACTCGGGCAATCCTGAGCTGTCAAAGCAGCGAGACGTTCGCGCTCGCCTGGGTCGGCAGCAATCCGAGCGTGTAGCCGCATGATGAAGGACAGGTAACGGCGAAGCGCATGGCGCGCCTCATCCTGCTCTTCAGGCGCGAGGCAGGAAAAGAGAGTTTCAATGGTGGTCTGCTCTGTTTGCATTCAGACAGAGTACCTGCCGCATTAAGAGCGAGAAAGACGCTGATTTGTGACGAGGCGGGGGATAGAGAAAACGCCGAAAGGCGGAGTAGCTTCTCCCCATGGAGCCCAAGATCCATCACGGCTATTGATGCTCCGGTTAAGCCACAATACAACCCCAGAAGACCCTCGCCAGTTTCTCTCTAGCGGCAACGGCATCCAAAGATCGAGAATTCTAGCCAGATGTCGAAATTTCAATAACCTCGACACGGACCTCTAGGTCTTGTACTCTTAGGTAACATCTAAAGAAGGAGACCCATGTGGCGCCCGGATCAGAACCTTGCACTCCCTTGTTCTTGCTGAGCCCAGAGGCTGATCGTCTCTTGGGCTAAGAAAGTTAGTCATATTGGGTTATGGCCGCATTTGTTTCAACAAATTAATTCCCGAGTCACCAGCAAGTTCGACTACACCTCTTTATAGCATCTTACAGGAGGTATCATGGACTTCTTCATTGGCACCCTTTCTTTCGTCGACAGAAATTCATTCCTAATGCCTCAGGGATTTTTGCTCCTTAGGGCTTCAGTCAATGACCGACGGCAAGCAGCCGTATCAGCTACAAATTTGATCAGAGACGTTCAACATCTGAAAGCCAATCAAAAAGTCGGGATAGTGGGCACTAAGGATTTAGTCGGGTCGATACCAGCTATTAGGATGACTGAAATCAACCCCGTGGGGGCTTGGGGGCGAACTCTAAGCGTTACCGACTTACAGCCGATGTCTGTTGCTGACTTAGAAGCCGAAATAGTAACTCCAGATGCAAAACTTTCCTCTCCGAAGAAAACACAATCTAGTAAATCAAAAGCGAAGAAGAGTGTCGCCAAGAAGTCTGCTCGGAGATAGCTATGCGTAAGAATTCACTTAGATTGATTGCTACCTCGTCCTTCCTCCTCTTTGTCGCTTGCCATTATTACGACAAGCCTGTAACCGGAGATTGGACCTCCGATGATGAATTCTTTGATACCTTGGTGGATCATGACCTTGAGAGTAACGGCATCGAGGTTGGAGAGCCGGAAATATACGATGACTCCTCTTTACGAATAATGCTTGAGACTGCACAAGCACGATTGGCGGCAATCAACGGATTAGGTGAAACAGCCCTCACGGGCCATCTGGGAGCGGTAACAGGCGGTCGGATCGATGTAAGTCAGACAGGGCTCCAAGTAACAGGATCCTCACTACCTGGAACAGTGACAGAAGCTAAGGGGGCAACTACTCAGACCAGTACCAGCGCTCAGGGGGACGTTAGCACCATAGCGAATGCCCCTATCCAAAATGTAACAACCACCGCATCTCCAATGGCCCCACCAACTCCACCAAGCGCACCATCAGGCCCTGCGTTCACTCCCCCTACCGGTATGTCGGGCTCCGCGCTAGATTTTCTGAATGAACAGATGCAGCTGACGTACGAGATCGCTGGCCTGAGACTTATGCTTGAAGGCTCGGTCTCCGCACGATTTGTGAAAAACGAGCGGTTCATCAAGCCTCGCGCTACCATTGGCTTTCCTATTTCGCTTAAACCGCAACCTCGCTATAGGAACGCAGTTGCCGTCGTTGAGGTAGAAGTTGAAACAGCCCATCCTAGCGCCGCAGATCCAGTTCAGGGTGATCCACCGATCATCACCGCGCTTCTTCCTCAAGAAAAGAGCTATAACGTTGCAGCTCTTACAGACCGCACAACGTCAATTGGCGCAGGTGCCGTAATCGGTGCGGTAGGAGTAGCCGGGAATTTCTTAAGAGCGCGCAGAACCTTCTATCTTGTACAAGATCAGGATACTATCGCGATACAACGGCCTCGCACTCCCCGTGAAACAGCGAAATGTAAAAACAAATTTGGCATAACAGTGAAGTGCCGGCCCGATAAAACAAAGAAAGACGAACCTAAGGACACTAGCTTCAAAAACACGGCATCTTTTGCTTGGGAATTTCGCCCCGTACTCGGGCGCGAATACGTTCGCGGCGGAATGAAGCGAACTTTCGTCCAACTCGCATTTCCGCGAATAGACATTCCGAACGACGATTGTTTCGGCACTATAAAAGTCCGTACTTATTGGCGCTATTTCAACCAAAAGGGTGGCATAAGCGAAGAAGTGATTAAAGGTTCTGTCTTCCATCGCGAGCTCTTCCCTGTTGCTCAGTATGATCTAACTCCTTTTATTGAACAGCTGTCCTTCCAGGATCTTGGTGACGGCACCGTCCGTGTCTTTGTTAATGCAAAGTACGGCTTTATGGCAGACACATATGTTCAGGTGGGCCCGACGCGCTACGACACATCTAGCGGGCTTCGCATGGATGAAACCGGCTTATCATTTATAGCTCCGGCCACAGCGCTTGCTCGGTGGACGGGTCATGTTATATCGCGCGACGGAAAGAAAGCGGCCCTAGTAAACGAATCAATCCGAGAGCATTTGCCTACGCTTAATCAGTTCTCGTGCCTTCCCCGAAAGGATGGGCCATCACCCGACACAAATAAGAAGGTGGAAATTCATGACATCCGCGTCTCTCCGGACCGGCAGACGGTGGACATCGAAATGCAGACAGAGACCGGCCCGGAGAAACCAATTCAGACCAGCTTAATTGACAAAGGGAGCAAGACCACCCTAAACCTCTCTTCAGCCACAATTACCGGGCTGAACACCGACCAGCCAATACTCCGAGCGGCAATGGCTTCTGACCCCGCCGTCGTGTGCGATAGCGGCCAAATAGAAATAAAGACTGTTATCTTGACCCCCCTTAACGAAAGCACTACTCAAGTCAGTGTTAAGCTTGATTTTGACCGCTTAGACAAAACAGAGTTTAGTAACGAAATTCTGCTAGATATAGGCCATAAAATTTATGGCTTGGGGGATACTGTCGTAAGACGGAACTTTAAGAAAAAGACTATCACCGCTGTAGTCCCCACCTCTGCCCTGATAGCAGGCCAACGCCTGCGCGTTTTTCGTCTTTTCTGGACATCTCCCGAGGGTTCATTAGAGAAAGACGATCCGAATACCTGCTTCAACAAATTCGCGCCCCTGGGCGTTGGACTGGATTCGGCTGTCGAGCGTTTAGTGCTCGTGACTTCAGATAAGGAAAAAACCACGTACCTACTCTATGGTAACAATCTGAAAGAGTCCGTTGTGCTGCTCCCAAAGGAGGGGGATAAGAAGGACAAGGATATCGAGTTGACTGCTGTCGGAGACTTACCCGAGGATCGCGTTCGCCTGTTAACCATCAAGACTGACAAACTGCCAGCCATAAAGAAGTTGGTCATCCAAAAAAAGAGTACGGGCCGCCCTCTCGTCCTCGATCTACCGCAGCCTGAATCAAAGCCTGCTCAACCTCCAAAAATTACTCTCGATTCTCCCGTAATCCAAAACACGGATGAGCTGGATGTGGCTGTTGAGCGAGGTGGAGATTTGCGTTCCGTAAAGCTGGGTAAAAAAGAACTCACATATACACCTGGGGAGGCTTCCATCCGCCTAACAAATCTGCGCAGCGCTGGAGTTACCTCTGAACAGAAGACCCAGGAGCTCACATTCGAATACACGGATACGACCAAAGTTACAGTGAAACTCGACGTCGTTGCAGCAAGAGTGGGAGTAAAGCAATGACCATGTCATGGTTGCGAGCTGGCCTCCTGATTCTTTAGCTCCGGTTCGCAGCCTGTAGGATCCTAGCTCTCCGGGTGCCCGTTTGTCGGCCGCGGGCACCCGCTACCCTTACGATCCCTCTCTTGGTACGATCCCTAACCGATATACCACCCCTCAGAGCCAGCGGCCGAGCATCAATAATGCAAATAAGAAGGTAGGATGAGCAAAAAAGTTCGCCACTTCACCGCCTCCGTTACCACCCAGCACGAAGGCAAGACCGAAGAGCAGGAATGGCCGGTGTATGCCTGGACCCATGCGATGGCCACTGAAATGGCCTTCGCCTACGTCGTCCAGGTGCTGAAGATCCAGGGAGACTTCGAATTACGGGTGGTCGGTTCCTGAACGTGCCCTAAGCCGTCCTCTTTCCCTCTCATACGCAGGTGCCGCACCGGTCGACAGGCCCGCAGCGATCAGACTCCCCCGAGCTCGGGAACGCGTCCTTCACTGAGAAGATTTGGCTCGGCACTCGCTCCCGCCTCCCACAGCCGCCGGGCCTCGGCGAAGGCGCTCGCCGCTCCCGCCAGGTCGTTCCCGGAGCGTCGGACGCTGGCCAGAAACGCCAGGCAGTATCCCTTGAGCCGTGAGCGCCAGGCCTCCTCGCCCGGAACGTGCTCGGCCACGTGCACGGCGAGCTCCGCCAGTTCCAGTGCGACCGAGGCCCGATCGGATCCTGCGGCGGCACTCTCATGGCAGAGGTACTCCGCGAGCGCCCAGGACTGAAACTCCCGGCAGGTCTCGACCAAAAACCGGCGCTCGTCGGAGTTGCGCGGCTCGAGCCGCCGCCACAGCTCGGGAGCATCGCTTCGATCCGCCTCGCTCGGCGAAGCGCTGCGCTCCCACGGCTGCCTTGAACTTTCGAGGGTTGCCAGGAAGACCACGACCGCCGTACGGGCGGCGCCGGTTAAGGCGCTTTCAAGCCTCTCAGTATCGTCGTCCACGTCGTATTTCCTTTCAGGAAGAACCATGGCGAGCCGGACAGCCTTGAGCGCCGGCAAGAGGCAAGCGTCAACGAGCGGCATCGGCACACCCACAGCCGCGGCGAGCCGCTCCAGAGCTTTTCGAGGAGGAACTATCCTTCCGCTCTCATAGCGGGAGAGCGAACTCGGATCTAAGCCCGCAGCCCGGGCAAGGTCCCGCTGCTCCCAATCGCGGAACTCGCGCAGCAGCCCCACAAGCCGTTTCAGGTCTTCCGGGGAGGCCTCCTCCGCCACGTCAGGCCTCCCCGTGCACGCCCGGATGCATTCCTGTGGGATTTTTCCACACGGCCTGCGGCACCATAGTCCCTAGAAGTGGACTTGCCGTACTGACCGCCGTCTCGAAAGGAGCGTCCGCCATGTTCCGATCCTCCGCTGCCCGCAGAGCTCTTGTAGTCCTCGCCATTTCCCTGGTTGCGCCGCTTTCCGCCTTGGCACTACCAGCGCCAGGGACCGGCAGGATAACGCCTCCCTCCGTATCGATCTGGGAATGGCTGGCTGCCTCCTGGAGCGCGCTTGCCCCCCGTCTCGATCTGCCTGGGATTTCCAAAGCCGAGGCGAAACCTCTTCCCGACCTCGCTCCGCAGAACAGGAGCGAGGTCGGCTGCACGGTCGACCCCAACGGCACTCCCTGCCCAGGCGGCCGGCCGTAGAGGAGGAGGCACGGCATCTCCGGAGCGCTATTCTTCGAAGCGAAGTCCCGGATCGTGCCGCGCCTTCTTGAGATAGCTCATGACGCGGCGCGCCAGCTCCGCCGTGGCAGCCTCCTGGCGCTCCGCCTGGAAGAAGAGATAGAGGGCTCTCTGCGCCTCGCGGTGGATACCCTGCTCCTCGAAGATCCACGCCATCTCGCCTGCAAGAGCCCGTACCTCGGCCGTGCGGCCGTCGTTGAGGTAGAGCGCGGCGAGATCGAGAGCGGTGAGGGCGGCGTCATAGGGCAGTCCGCGGGCGGCAAACTCGAGCCGCGCCTGTCTGAAATTGGCCTCGGCCTCCTCGAGCCTCCCCATGCCGGCCGCGATCTTCCCCTGAAGCCACAAGACCCTCACGAGGTCGAGCTCCCGACGGAGAGCAACCGCCGTTCCCCTGATGTCCGAGAGGAGTTCCCCGGCTTCGCCATAGCGGCCAAGCTCGCAGAGGCTCGTTGCCAGGTTGAAGCGCAGGACCCAGAGAAGCCGCGGATGACGCTTCGCGTCGATGAGCGACAGCGCCTCCCGGAGCATCTCGATGGCGCGCTCCCCTTCTCCCATCTGCTCGAGCGTGGAGCCCTTGATGAGGAGGATCCTTCCGGCAGCGTGTTGCGGCGCAAGCGAGAAGGCCAGCTCCAGGACCTTGAGCGCTTCCGGGAAGCGGCGCTCATCGCGCCGGAGCGACGCTTCCAGCTCCAGGAAGCGCCAGGCAGCGAGCACTCCGTGATCAGCCAGAATTCCCGCATCCCAGAGCTTCCGGGCACGGGCGAACGCCTCGCCGGCTCCCCGCATGTCATTCCCGACCCGCCGGGCATTGGCGAGAAACGCCAGGCAGTATCCTTCGAGCCGCGAGCACCACGGCTCGCTTCCGAGGGCGAGCTTCGACACCCGGACCGCGAGCTCGGCGAGCTCCAGGGCGACATCCGACCTGTTCGAAGCCGCCTCGGCGCTCTCGTGGCACAGGCGCTCCGCGAGCGCCCATGACCGGAACTCGAGCGATACCTCGACGAGAAGCCGTCGCCGATCAGGAGCCAAATCCTTGAGGGTAGCCCAGAGCCGCGCCGCCCTCTGGCGATCGTTTTGGGAGCGGCCGCGCCGGAAGATGTCCTTGAGATGCTCTTCGGTGACACTCCGGACTGCGACTGACAGGTCTAGAGCGACATGCTGCAGCTTCCGAAGATCCTCCCCTTCCGGGTCTACCGGCGAGGAGGGCTCTTCGGGCGTGCCGAGCGCCTGGCTCAAGCCAAAGAGCACGAAATCGATGGCGCCGGCGTCATAGCCCATGGCGGACGCGAACTCTTCGAGCCGTTTCCGTGACGGGGTGCGCGTCCGCTCGTAGATGGAGATCGCCTTCGTGGAGAGGCCGACGGCCTGGGCGAGCTCCCGCTCTTTCCAACCCCGGGCGTGGCGCAGGGCGGTTAGGGTGACGCTCAGAAGGGATGGCACTCGGCGTGGCATGACGTGTCGTTCTCTCTAGAAGAGAAGTATCCGCAGGAGGCGTTTTTGTGACACGGAAAGAAATGCCGGCCGACTTGGCGCGGGAATGTGGAAAAACGGAACCGTTCTGCCCCTCCAGGAGGAAACCTCGGGATGTGGAGCCGGCATGGAAACGCTCCAAGGTACCGTCTGGCCGCGGTCACACGGCGAAGGAGAGATGATTGGGGAAGTCCAAAGGAGAGGCGAGAAGGGAGGAACGCCAGGCCCGGAAGGAGCTCCGGGCTGTCGCTAGGGAACTCCGCGCAATCCGCTATCGCCTCCTGGGCGTCCTCTCTGTCCTGCCGGAGCGCCAGGAAGAATCCGCTCAGGATGACACGATCGATCCCGACTACGACGCGGCAACCGAGATGCGCCTCATCACGCAGTGCATCGTCCACGACAACATCGAACCCGCGGTTACTGCCCTTCTTGATGCCGCACGGTACCGGGTGAGTGAGAAGGAGCACTGAGGGAGTATTGGCCTCTACTCGGGCCGTCCTTCAGCAGAGGGTGCCCGCATGAGCCTCTTGCAAAACCCCAGGAATCCCCGAAGCCTTGCAAGAGAGCCGATTAGGGACCTGATCTAAAAGCTGATCCCGTACGGCACGCTGCCTCCGGCGGCGAGCGTGACTGTTTTGGTGCCGAGCGTGATCGCCTGGGAAGCTCCCGTCACTGTGTCGACAACCACGCCGGTTCCGAAGACCTGATAGCGCACAGAGCCTTGCGACTGGCGGACGATCGTCACGGCAACGGTATGGCTGCCAGCGCCGAACCGTTCCGTTTCGGCAATAACCTGACAGTTCAGCGCGCAGCCTGCATTGCCGAACTCTTTCCGGCCGATCTCCCGGTTGTCGACCGAGACGGCTGCGGTTTGAACCACGCCGCCGGAGAGGGCCGCCAGTCCAAAACCGATCGTGAGATGCTTGCCGCCTGACTCAGTGGGACTCGACCCTCCGTGCCCTCCTCCGCCGCCGCAACTCAAAATCGTCAGGGTAGAGAACGCGAGAATGGCAGCAAGGCAGGTTCGTCGGATCATGTCATCCCTCCTTCGGTCGAGCGTGCATAGCGTGAGCGAGACAGACCGTTACAGGGTAGTCTATTTTGGGGTAGTCCAACAAGCGGGTAGATGGTTCGCCTATGGCGAGCCGGCACCCCGAGCGCTACCGCGCCTTCCTCGTACGATTGCGGGACGCTCGCAAGGAAGCGGGCCTCAGCCAAGAGGCCGTGGCCGCTGCCCTGGGGGTGAAGCAGAAGTTCGTCTCCAAGATCGAGGTCGGCGATCGTCGGGTCGATCCCGTGGAGCTCGATGATCTCGCCAAGCTCTATGGGAAGCCGGTCTCGTGGTTTCTCGAGGAGTAGCAGATGGAGATCCCCCGCCGGGAGAGACACCGGCAGGGGCTAAAAGGGTGAGAGGGAGCGCTCCGCCGCGCCCCTATCTGCCCAGCGGGTTACCTGCTGACCTCGCCCTCCGCTTCCCGGAGGAGCTCAAAAAGACGCTCAACCCCATGGCGCTCGGCGAGCGCGCAAAGGTCCGCGGCAACCTCGCTTGAGGCGAACTCGGGACCAAGGCCATACGATAGCCCCGCCCGGATGACTGTCGAGACATCCGTCGTGCCGGCGACCCGAAGCCGCTCCGCTTCAAGCGAGAGCACTTCTGGCGGGAACTCGGGGGGATCCGCCTCTTCGATCATCACCCCTCCTACGGACACGTCGAGAACGCCGCGCTGTCCTGGATCGGCTGGAAGGCCTTGCCCTGCGGGTTGGTGTACGTCTTGACCGCTCCGGTCTTGGTGTCGGTCACGGTGATCGTCACCTGGACGTTGGTGAGACCCCCGGCGTAGAACCAGTATGCGTGGTTAAAGCCGCAGGCGTTGATGACCTTGAAGACCATCTCGACATTCGTCGAGTCGAAGAACCAGAAGTATCCCGAGTCGTCGGTCAGCCGCACCAGGTTGCCAGCTCCGGACCTTCCGTCCGGCGTCTTCCATTGGGCGGCGACGCTGAAGCGGGAATGGTTGAAGCACACCCCGGGTGACTGGCAGAGCGTTCCCGCATCGGGATAGGTCGTTATGGTAGTCGTGTTGGAGTAGTCAGAGTTGTTGCCGGGCGAGTGGGCGCGCACCCTGAAGGAGTATGTGGTCCCCGGCAGCAGGTGGTCGATCGTCGCGGAGGTCGTGTTGCCGCTGACCGAAGCGATAGCCAGGAACGAGCTCTGATGAGCCTCCTTCTGCTCGATCTGGAAGAAGTCCTCGCCGGAGGAGTTGTCGGTCCAGGTAAGGATGCAGGCGGTGCTTGAGGCGACAGAGCCGCCGAGGCCCGAGGGAGGAGTATATGTTGAGCCGCCACCCCCTCCTCCCCCGCCGCCGCAGTTGGGGAAGTACGGGGCGCAGGTAGCGGAAAACGGCGTGCCGTCGCAGCAGCCGCAGCCGCACACCCCGCCGTGGTGGGAACAGCAGCCCTGCTGAGCGTACGAGATCGCGGAAAACATCAGGAAGGTAACGAGAGCAAGGTAGATCCTACGCACCAAAGTCCTCCTTTGTACGAGCCGGTTGCTACCGGCCGCACTGCCAAGCACTGTGTTGTAGATTCGGAAACTTTACAGATGCGTGAACCCGATTGTCCAATAGCAAACTTCAAAAGAACGCATGTGCCTATTCAGTGGACACAGCGGACCACTAGTGTCCGGTCTATTTGCTGTCGACCGCCCCTAAGGCCAGCATTGACTGTAGTTTCGAGCGACTCAGGGGTGTCCACGATTTGAATTTCGGGGGCGGAGGCGTCCGGGAGAGATTGAGCAACCTCTTGATGGCGGTGCTGCGCTTCCGGTCCAACTGAGCCAGGGGCTGGCCGGGCAGAGTTCCCGGCAGCTGAGCTCGAGGGTTTGCTAATCGTCCATGCCATGCTCTCGGGCTTGACCGACTCCGAGGTGACGCATGAACGTGGGCAAGACGCTGTTCGCACAGGTGATGGAGTTCGTCCCCTGGAAGACCTTCGGACGCATCGTCGAACGGCACAAGGCTGATGCGGGCATGCGCACTCTGAGCTGTGCCGACCTGTTTCGCGTCATGACCTTCGCGCAACTCACCTGGCGCGAATCGCTGCGCGATATCGAGGCTTGTCTGGCCGCCAACCAAACCAAGCTGTTCCACATGGGAATGAAGGCGTCGCCCGTGCGCTCGACGTTGGCCGACGCACTCGAGCGTCGCGACTGGCACATCTATCATGGGCTGGCTCAGCGACTGATCGCGCGCGCCAAAGCGCTCTACGCGCAAGATCCTTCGGTGCTCGAACTCGACGCCAGCGTCTATGCGCTGGACTCCAGCACGATCGATCTGTGCCTGAGCCTGTTCGACTGGAAGACGCAAATCTGGTGCGCCGTTGCCACTTACGTGTTGATCGCCATTGTAAAGAAAGAGCTTCAACTCGAGGCCTCGCTGTACACATGTCTACAGATCTTGTCGGTCTCGATCTTCGAGAAAACCGAGATCTCATGCGCCTTGCAGCCCGATCGGTCCCAACGAGAAATAGCCAACCCCGCTAACCAATTGATTCTATTCGACTTCTAACCGGACACTAGTGACAGCGGACCTTTAGTGGACGGTTGCAAAAGGCAGCCAAAGCGGCACGCTTCGCTCTCCCAGATTAAGCGCGATCTCCTCCGCTTGGAGAAGCTCATCACGCCTGAAGAGGAAGCAGAGATCGAATCCTGCTACCATGAACTTTGCGGTAAGGGTCTTCTACAAGTAATTGACTAAGAGGGGACAAGCTTTGTTGCCCCCTCTTCCCACCTAATCGAAAAGGCCCTACTCTACTCTTGAAGTAGGTTCCTCTCTTTCAACTTTTCGAGGGTGGTGGCGTACTTCGCAAGGCTTAAACGAATGTCATCTGCCTGCGGACTCTCCGGGTGGACAGTTGCAAGAGCACTGAGGGTGTCAGCCAGTTCCTTACTCTCAGGTGAACGAGGGTCTCCATTCGGTCCACCTTGTTGAATGAAGTAGCCGAGCCTCGCGTCGCTTTTAAGCGCGTTCCACACCTTGAGGGCATCTCCCTGAGGCTCGCGAAGGGCTATGGATACAGGCTCGGACTCAACCTGGCCCAACGACTGTTCGCCCGAAAAGACTGCCTTAATTCTATAGGTACCAGGGCTCGCAAATGCATAGTCAGTGTCGACATAATCTCGGGTGATTTGCTTTGCAGAGAGGGTGGAAAGGTGTTTTGTTTCCATACGATGGTGATACAAAAGGGTCGCTTTCGTTTCGATGTATTCCTCCGGCGCTAGTTCGATGGGAGAGCTCTTAAACACATCCGCGGTACCCCACCGAGGCCCAATGTATTTTCTGAAGCCGCCCCTTTCGGCTAACAGAACACTGATATCTCCAGTGTCGACACCAGGCATCTTCGACAGAATTATCGGTTGATCGGATCTGTTCGTGATTCTGATCTTAAGTTTGACCAGCTCGCCAAGGACGTAGCTCTCGGAGTTTGGATAAACCTCCACAGATAACCTTCGAGTGCTATCTTCTGGCGCCGTGATCTCCGCCGCCTGTACAGCATTGCCCAGGGTACTCAACACCGCAAATGCTAGAACGTACTTTACCGTCGTCTTTATATTCACGTGGCGCTCCTTATCCGTGCTTGTATATATGGCTGGTTGTAACCTTACGGGCGATTAGTCATTCTAATAGCGTTCAACGTCGTTGGGCTAAACGTAAGATCGCTGTTACCCGTCGTCATGATTCCTCCGTCCGTATGCTGGCCGCCAAAAAGGTGACCAATCTCATGAGCCGCAACTACGGCCGGACTGCTTGTCTGGGTGACCAAACCCTCGTGATCAGTCAATAGCTCGCTGAAGACGTTTGCCCCCACGCCCCTGATACTATCTACCTCGCCGAGGTATGCATCCTCCACGGGGTCATTGTCATGAGCGATGGCGGGCTGGTATGCGCCCAGTAGGTACACCGTCCAGTAGCTAAGTTCCGTATCCGGTTGTTGCGCTTGGAATCTATATATTGGCAGAAAGCTGCTGGAATCATCAGGCATATTCGCCACGAAGGGTACATCATTCTGATTGCCGGTAAGGTCGTATATAGGCCTGACGTATGCCGCTGCAAAAATATTTTTAGTAGGATCATCACTGTCTTGCAGCATACTTGTGTCAGGGGTTGGCACCTGCTCACCCTGGTCACCATCGACCATACTATCGTTATTGTCGCCGATATCGTCATCGTCATACAGAACGAACGACTTACCTTTGACCAGCTTTGGGTCGATTGTCCCTGCGACCGTGACACTCTTCTTGTCGCCTTCCGCGACAGGATATGAGACGCCATCTATTACAATGCGGCTCCCGAGCTCAAATCTGCCGCCATCCGTCAGTCCCCCTTGGATGAAGAGATTTGTGGCGTCGAAGGAAAATGATGTATTTTTACTTGCCCTTTTTATCACTCCCGTGACTTCATTGCCCGATATAGCGCCCATAGAATCAACTTCAATATGCACCCTTCTCCAGACGGTCAGTATGGGCGAAATCTTTGCCCGATCCGTAGGTAAGGCTTGACCTAAGCCATCCTTTACTCCTACTCCGTTTACCGTGAGGCCATCTCTGTCGCCAAGGATACAGGCCCCAGCAATCCGAAAGTTGTCTCCCGGTTGCTTTGAAACTTGGAATGTAAAGCGGGCAACCCCGTCTGAGCCTGTGACTCCGGTGCCGATACCGATACCGGTTGTCTGATTAATACTCGGAGTCGTTCCGTTATTGTCAACTCCCCCAGAACCGTCTCTGTCGACCACCGTATTATCCGTCGACGGATCATCAACATCAAATGCCTTTACATATACTTCCTTGCCCGCAAACTCGCTAGAAAGCGCCACCTTGATCATCACTGTCGTCTTATCTGTGTCAGTAGCCGTGGCTTTGCCAGGAAACATCCTTAATCCGCCCCCTGCATTTGGATTGTTGTCGAGCGGGCCATTAACCGCCTCCCACTCTACGCCGGCTACGTTTACAACAATAGAGGATACTTGGTTCCAAACGCACCTTAGTTGATCACTGCATATCGAGACAACGGTCTGTCCCAGACCTACTCCTTTGAGATAGAAGGGATCGCTTTCTCCGTTTCCAGTAGCGTCTAGGGGCACAAGTATATCAATAGTATCTGTGAACGGACCTGTTGAGCTGTTCGAGAAGCCCAGAATCCCCGACGCTGTCTGCGTCACCTTAAATACCACAGTGGTATTAGGGGGACCACTAAAACCTAGGATAGCGAATCCACCGAGAGAGCCCAAACAAGCAGAGAGGTCTGCGGTTACGGTAGCCTTAGTAAGGGTAGCCGTAGAAGATTGAGTCATTCTATCGACTTGAATTCCGCTTTTGTCGGATAGAGGCACCATCTTGTACTGCTGCGCAGCGACAGGAGAACTTGCCAGTAGATAGAGCGCTGCCATCAAGACTCCTGCAACATGCACGACTCTGCTTCTCTTCATGTGTTGTTCCTCTCTGGTGAGTGATGCTTCGGGTACACACCAATCCTTAGTCCTGGAGGGAACAGAGTGCGGGTAGCTACTTGCTCGGCAGAACTCAGTTTGGCTAGGACACAGCAGGTGAAAGACTAAGAGATATTTTCAATTTAGTCAACGATGATGTTGAAAAAGAGCAGCTAGCGGGTGTGCCTGTTTCAGGTTTGCCCCCGACAATGGAGCTAGGCATGCTGGCGTTCGGCTAATCCTCGATCCCCAGATACGCCCTTAGCGCCCGCCGGATAATCTCCGACTTCGAGGCCCGCTCCTTCTTCGCCCGCTCGGCAAGCGCCCGCGACTCGTCCGGGTGGACGTAGCCGATCTCGCGGACGAGGTTCGTGCCGGCAAAAGGTGTCAACGATCACCCAAAATTCCCCCACCTCGATCGCCTAAAAATCCCCCCCTCCTCGGTTGATGTTGTTCTCCTGACAGACCTCGTCGCCGGGCCTGTGGGGCCTGTGGGCGGC
>Ga0193708_1000034_pt1 | contig 30109 bp, 30 predicted proteins | sample H3c1metaG_FD_160570 | JGI IMG/M metagenome (GOLD analysis project Ga0193708, IMG submission 160570) | Soil microbial communities from a riparian zone of the East river system, Colorado, United States - H3c1 | ecosystem: Environmental > Terrestrial > Soil > Riparian zone | place: USA: East River...
TGGAGACCATTGGAGAAAATGTGTTGGAGCGTAATAATATTGCAGAAGCAAAAATGAAAAACGTTTTTGGCGGAGAGAGTGGCGGCTTTGTGGTTTCGTTAAATAATGACGAATTACAAAGGCTGCGTACCGATCCCGCTGTAAATATAATTGAGCCCGACCGCATAGTAGCACTGTCTGGCTGTTTTACCGTTGCTGAGCCGCGGCTGATCACCTGGAATATTACCCGCGTTGGTTATGGTGATGGCAGGGGTAAGAGAGCATGGATCATTGACTCAGGGATCGACATGGATCATCCCGATCTTACTGTTGATGCAACAAAAAGCAGATCATTTATTACCGGTATAACTTCACCTAATGATCAGAACGGTCATGGTACCCACGTAGCCGGCATCATTGGCGGCAATAATAATACGATCGGTGTTTTAGGTGTTGCTTCGGGCGCTACACTCATATCACTCCGTGTATTGAATGCTGAAGGAATAGGAACTGTTTCTTCCATCATACAGGCGCTTGCTTATGTAAATACCAATGCATCTGCAGGCGATGTGGTTAACATGAGCCTTGGTGAAGAAATAACTTCTGCGGTTCTTAACCAGGAAGTACAGAATACAGCCAGCCGCGGTATCTATATTTCGATCGCTGCGGGGAATAAAGCCGAGCCTGCAAATAAATATTCGCCGGCAAATACAAACGGCACAAATATTTTTACCATATCGGCTATAGACAGCCTCGACAGGTTTGCCTCTTTTTCAAACTACGGTAATGATGTTGTTGATTATGCGGCACCCGGTGTTCATATTCTTTCTACTTATTCCGACGGCCGCTATGCTTACCTCAGCGGAACTTCAATGGCGGCACCGCACGTAGCAGGATTACTTTTATTAAGAGGAAGCTCCTTAACATCATCCGGTACGGCAAAGAATGACCCTGATGGTGTTGCAGATCGTATTGCACATTATTAATTTATCACTATAATATTTTTGGAGAAAAAGCAATAATTTAATTATTGCTTTCTTTTTTTCATTGCCCACCAGATACCTTTTACATTTGTTTCCCATTCTGGCAGCATCCCTACAAGTATGATCTCTTCGATCAGTTCCAGCATGGTAATAAAGATGGCTGCATAAAATAAGATCATATTGGGTTCTTTTGTGAAGAAGACAAGTATGAGGAAAACGCCCTGGAACAATGCTGCTGTTTTTGCAAACCAGGTATGAAAGCTCGTCATCTTTCTATAGCGGGTAAAGGCATAAATGACCTGTACAAGGAAAAGCGATAAAAGTATAATGAACCAGAGCTTTTGGTCTTTAATAAATTCCCATTTTAAAAACAACAGGCCGATCACACCCACAAGCACGGTAAGGTCATCGCCAACAGAATCAAGCCGCGTGCCCATAACACTCGTCACTTTCTATTTTCTTGCAAGAAACCCGTCGATCAGGTCTGTAAAAAAACTTACACCAAGTAACCATTTAAAAATATCATGGTAGCCTGTAAAAAGAAGGATGAGTAAAAAGGGCGCAGCCAGTATCCTGTAAATGGTGATGCCATTGATCACGTACCAGGCCAGTTTGTGATTGGCTGTATTCATTCTATCAGGTTCTTAAAGAATGTGTCTGCACAAAAAGACTAATTAAATTTTCCTGCAAAATATTCTAACAGTCTTTCATCACTCATCTTATTTGCCGTGGATTCTTCTGTCTTTGTATTTTTGAACTGGGGTGTTTCTGCCAGGTAATGAATGAACTGCTCCTGTACCTGTCCTGTGCCTGTGGCATGCAGGTGTGTTGCGTTTTCCAGGTGCGTGGCTATTTCCTTAAAAAATTTAGCCTGTAACATTTTTTTCTGGTTGTTCTCATTCTTATTACTGGGACTTGGGGAAACTTCTTCCCCGTTTATATGAGCCAATACCGCCAGCGCCCCGGTCTCAGTATCCTCGTTTCCCACTACTATGGCATGCTGTGTATCCATCCACACACCGAATTGTTTTAGATTGATCATGTTATTTTGTTTGATATACTCCTTAAAGACAATAACCGTACCCGGAATGCTTAATAGAGATACCCTATCTCCTGTCTAAATGAAACTGGGATAAAAAGCATAGCGCTGCAATTGGTAAAACAATAGATGATCCTGTTGAGAGAGCAATAAGCGTATAGTCCAAATGGGTTCGAAATGCCAATTAATTGAAAATTGAGCATTGAGTATTGAACATTGAGAATTTTTTTTGAGTTCCCGCATTAAACAGAGCTATGAAGAAATATTCAACACTCAATGTTCAATTCTCAAGTATGCAGTAAGCTAACTGCAGGGTTTACAAATTGCATGAAACTCCGGGATTAACCAATTAACCTTTCGCCCTCCTCCTCATTATAAATATCATTATCAAAAAAACAACAAACAAAATCACGCCACCTATCATTATAAAAAAAGGAATGAACCCATCCATCTCATCATAAACCTTATTGCCCGAACGGGTAAATGCACCCCAGTAGCCATAGCCGGTTAATGCCAGGGCAAGGACAAGTATTATCCGGGAGATTATTTTCATTTTATTAATTACCGTCTTTTACGTCTTTTGGCAGTTGCATGATAAAGCCGCTGTTGTTCCCTGCTACCGTAGTAGGTACCTGTCCGCTCCACTTCTGCACTTTAATATAATCAATATATAAGGGGGTTAACGAAAGCTGTTCTTTTTTAATAGCTTCTGCACGGCCGGCGGCCTGGATAACTGCCTGGGCTGAATCACCACGGGCTTCTGCAATTTTTCTTTCTGCCTCCGCAACCGCTACCTGGCGCCTGTTCTCGGCCACCTGCACTTCCTGGATCGCACGGGTCTTTGCAACGATGGATTCTGATATCTCCTGCGGAGGGATGATATTGGTACGCAGTTGCGAAACGTTGAACCACTTGGAAACACGCTTATTACATTCCTTCACAATGTCCGATTCAAATTCCTCACGATGGTTAAAGATAGAATCAACCGTGTACCTGTTGGCAACATCATTTACCGAACCCACGATGGCATTCTTCAGCCATCCCTGTTCCATTTCTTTTACACCCACACGAAGGTTCTGGAACATGTCGGCTACATTACCCGCATTGATGGAATAGTTGAAGGATGGTTTGATGGTTGCACGAAAGCCGCCACGTGTTACAATGTCGGCTGCTTCATAATCGATATGCTGCTGGTGAATGGGAAATTCATAAATGCGGGAGATCCAGGAATTGTACAACACCCAGCCGGTAACATATTCTGTTTTACCAACGCCGCGGTTATCACCAACATTACTCACCTTGATACCCACATGGCCTGCGTCGATCCGTTCAATATCGACAGGGTTTATCACAACAATGAAAAGGGCTATAAAAAAAGAGATGATACCCCTGATGATACCCACCAGGCGGAATTTGCCGGTCTCGGTAACATAGGTTTGTTTTTTAAAAACACCCAATACCAGTCCCGCAAGCAGGAATGCAAATACAAAAAGGATCGCAGATATCATTTTATTTAGGTTTTACAAATTGAGCATAAGAAATAATATGACGCACAAAAAAGTACAGCAGGGTAATGAACAGCAGTGCGAATAATATCATGCGCAGCCAGCTACCGGTAATATCATAGTCAAGGATATAGCTGATGACAACAAAATTCAGCAGGGCATGAAGGATAAGTGCGATGGTGCGAATGGCCAGGTTGTTCATTTAAAGCAGCAGTAATTTTGTTCATTAAAGATAATATAAAAACGGGTTAACGGCATGGTCTGTGGATGGGCCTGTCAGGACTTAACCTGTTTAACCGCTTCTATATATTCAAATAAAGTATCTGTTGTCTTGTCTATCAGCCCCGGCGGTAAATATTCATAAATATCTAAGGGCCGGCCTGCATGTGCTTCTGCAATGGCGTCCAGTAATTCGGGGATGCTGATCTCTTTAAGACGGGAGATGATATAAGCTTGTTCCATGTTTTAAATGTATGTGTTTATTTTTCCTCCAAAACGAATTAATAAATTTTTTTCAGAATCGTGGACCGGTTATTGCAAGAAGGCAGGTGAAACATTCATTATCGCCTTAAAGTTTAAGAACCCGGGAACATTTCTGCCACGACCGGCTCCCATAGAATGCCCGCTGCTCCCGTATCTCCGCGGTTGCCGATAACCGGCAAATAAATTATTAAGGCCTGATCTATGTAACTATTCAGCTTAATATTCTTCACTATTAAAACTATGTCCTATGATTCGTACAAAACAATTATTAATACCGATCGTTTCCATGTTGTTTATTGTGTTATCAGGGGGTTGTAAAAAAGAGCAACCAACCAACTCGTCTTTGGAATCAATTTCAACAGCATCTTCAGCTGGTCTTCAGCCACTTTCTAAAATCGCCGGGATAGATCTTGGCGTTGCAGGAAATTTTGTGATCCTGTCAAAATCAGGAATTACCAATGTTTATAAATCTGCTATTACCGGCGATATCGGATCAAGTCCTATTACCGGAGCAGCCATTCTTGTAACCTGCGCAGAAGTAACCGGAACAATATATTCCGTTGATGCCGCCGGTCCGCTGCCATGTGCTGTCAATAACGCTACAAGGTTAACCACTGCCGTGGGGGATATGCAAACGGCCTACACCGATGCGGCAGGTCGCTCTAACCCGGATTTTGTGAATTTGGGCGCCGGGGATATTGGAGGAAAAACTCTTACACCCGGTTTGTATAAATGGACGAGTGCGGTTATCATCCCAACAAATATTACAATCTCAGGCGGACCGAATGATATCTTTATATTCCAGGTTGCAGGCACACTTACCGTGAGTTCTGCAGTGAGGTTTACTTTGGCCGGAGGTGTACAGGCAAAGAATATTTTCTGGCAAGCCGCCGGGGCAGTTACCCTGGGAACGACCAGTCATTTTGAAGGAAATATAATAGGAAAAACAGGGATTAATATGCAGACAGGCGCATCCATAAACGGAAGGATGCTGGCACAAACTGCGGTAACGCTTCAAATGAATACGGTTACACAACCACAATAAGAGAATTGAAGTCTGAGGTCTGAAGACAGCTTCAGACCTCAGACTTCAATTCTCTTACTTCAGACCTCTGTTTATCATTTCTTCCGTGTAACTTTTTTTACAGCTTTCTTCACCGCCTTCTTAATAGTTCTTTTTGCGGGAGCCGCTTTTTTCACCAGTTTCTTTTTAGTATTCTTCACTGCTTTTTTAGCAGGTGCAGCTTTTTTTACAGCTTTCTTTGCGACTTTCTTCGCAGTTTTCTTCACAGATCTTTTTACAGCAGCAGCTTTTTTAACCACTTTTTTTACAGCAGCCTTCACCGCCTTTTTTGCAGCAGGTTTCTTTGCGGTAATATTGTTGATGGTGGATTTCACCGTATCAATTGCATCACCTGCCATTTGCACCAGGTTGTTTTTAGTGCCTACTATTTTTCCTGCAATGCTTCCCACCTCCCCGGCGATCTTGTTTAAGAGTGGTTTTTCTGCTGCTGCCGTGTTGTTGCTTTTTTTCGTTGCCATTGTAATGAGTTTAGTTGCGGTAAATATAAGAAAACGATTTGATGATTTGAAGATTTGAAAATTTGATGATTGCTATTTAACAAAAGACTTTAACCGATCTTCAAATCAAGATCTCTGAAACATGCCGGTGAATATTTTTAGCCAGCAAAGCCGTAGGCACATCATTTTCATCTCCGCCAAAGGGGTCTTCAATTTCTTCAGCAATAAGTTCCAGGCTGGCCAGTACATAAAACACGAAGGCCACCACGGGGATCACGTAAAAGCCCAACTGGAAAACATAACCAAATGGCAGCGTCATGATATAAAAGAAAATGAATTTTTTTATGAACACGCTGTACGAAAAAGGGATTGGTGTATTCTTGATCCTTTCACAGGCACCACAGATATCGGTGAAGGATTGCATCTCTGCATTTAAATACAGTAGTTGCTCGCCGCTGATCTTATTTGTTGTGTGTAACTGCTGAACCTGGCGGTACATAAGCAGCGCTACCTGGTTAGGAATATGTTTGGCGTGGTCAATTTCAGGAAAGAGGTCTTTGTGTTCTTCGCTCTCAAACAATTCAACCCTTGTTTGTTCTTTGTGCAGGTGGTTGTGCAGGGCAAAGGCATAAGCTGGAATTATTTTGCGGAAGAAGGCCCGCTCTGTTATTGCATCCGGGGTTAACGTCACTTCCAGTTTCATGGCAAGGTTGCGGCTGTTGTTCACCAGGCTGCCCCATAGCTTGCGTCCTTCCCACCAGCGGTCGTACGCCGTGTTGGTGCGAAAGACCAGCAGCATCGAAATGGCAAAGCCCAGCAACCCGTGCATGATGGGGATATTCTTTACATGGCTCAGGTCGGAAAGTTTCCAGTAATAAAGCTCCAGCCACGCAACGATGCCGGCATATATACAAATGGCAATAATGAGCGGCAACAGTTTCCGGAAGGTATCTGCTTTATGAAATTTAAAGATAAAGGTGAACCAGTCTTTGGTATTGTAAGAGATCATGAAGCGGCTGTTTGCTCAAAAATAAGGAGAAGGCTGAACTATGATTACCTTGATTTCTGTGATGCCGATGATTATCAAAACAATCATTTAATCATAAAAATCATAGTTCAGACATTCCCTTCCGGCAACGCCTCATCCAGCTTATTATCTTTTATGAACTTGTCTTTGGAGGCGGTAAACTCTTCCATCACCAGCCCGATCTCTGAGATACCGGCGTCCACTTTTTCATGAATATCCGGCAGGCGTTTTTCCAGCACACTGTTGCCTACGTTGATGTTCTCCGCTTCCAGTTGTGCGATCTTTTTTAAAAGCGAGGTCTGGCTGTTCAGGATGTCTTCCAGCTCCCTGGCCATTTTTTCCAAAAGGCGTTTCTTTTCTAATTTATCCATGGTAATGAATTTTAATTGAACAAAATTTAAGGAATAATCCGGTTGCGTAAGGGGGTATTTATGCACAGGACAATTTGAAAATTTGAAGATTTGGTGATTCCTTCCATGCCCGCCCACCTTCAAATTTTAAATCACCCTCCTGTGGCAAAAAAATGAAAAAACTGAAAAATGGTCACAGGAACGCTTGCGGGAAGTTGTGGCAAAAAAATTGAAAGTTAAAAAAACGGCCACAATGCTGGTTGAAAGAGTAGGAGTTATGAATGTGTGCCAATAACCTGGTTCTTTTCATCTTCAAATCGCCTCATGGTATTCCCACGTAGTAATATGCGATATCATTTGCCAGGCATTATTCCTGTAAGCATATACACGTATATATTTAAGATGGTAGCGGTCTGTTTTTTCCTTGTTCTTTTTTTGTACCGAAAGCTTGCCCCTTACTATGGCGAGCCCTGGATGTAATTCTACCGTTACAGAATCATGTTTCCGCAACAGGAAGCCTCCCTTCGCCACAGACCTCAGCCAGCTCTCCTTCCCATCTACCCGGCCAGAGCCATGGCTGAAAACAAAATCCGTTGCATATAATTTTTCCAAAGCTGTTGTGTTTTGCTGAATCACATGGTCATCTATTTGCTGGTTGAGGGAAATGATAAGGCTGCTGTCTGCAGGTACCGGCGACTGGGCGGTAAGAAAGCAAACCGGTAACATTGCTAATAACAGAAGCGCTATTTTTTTCATGTTGTAAAATTAGGATTTTGGTTGGATTTAAGAAACCTCTGCTTAAGACTGGCAGCAAACTTTTACAGAGGCTTAGAAAAATAGCAAAAACTAAATAACAATTTATCTAACTTGAATACATGAAAAAAATACCCTTCTCTTTTTTTCTTCTTTTTTCCATATGCCTTTCCGCACAGGAGCCGTTTAAGATCATTGCCTACGCCACCGGCAGCGCCGCAACAATCAAACAATACCCCATCAATAAACTCACCCATATCATTTACAGCTTTTTAAAAATTCAAAACGATACACTGACCTTTCATAATGACAATCAACGGAATTCTTTAGAGCAACTGGTTGCTTTAAAAAAAGATCATCCGCAATTAAAGATCATGGTATCCATTGGCGGCTGGAGCGGCTGTGCATCCTGCAGTGACCTGTTTGCATCTGCAACACACCGGCAAAATTTTGCCAGGACAACCGTGGCACTTTTTAAGCAGTACGGCATCGATGGGCTCGACCTGGACTGGGAATACCCGGCTATTGAAGGATTCCCGGGACATAAATATGGTGCTGCGGATAAAAATAATTTTACCGAATTGATAAAAGCACTGCGACAGGAAATGGGCAATGATTACCTCTTAACTTTTGCAGCGGGAGGTTTTATAAAATACCTGGAGCAGTCGGTTGACTGGGATGCCGTAATGCCGCTCGTTGATTTTGTGAACCTGATGACCTATGATCTTGTTGGCGGGTATGCCACCGTAACCGGCCACCATACGCCGCTGCAAGCTTACCGGCCCGGGCAGGAGTCAACCGGCAAGTGCGTGGACTGGCTGATCAATAAAAAAATACCTGCAGAAAAACTGATCATTGGCGCTGCCTTTTATGGCAGGGTTTGGGAAAATATGCCTGACATCAATAATGGTTTGTACCAGCCCGGGAAATTTAAACGGGGGGTGGCTTTTTCAGACTTTAAAAATTATTTCAGCGATACTTCAGGGTTTAAATATTACTGGGATGAAAAAGCAAAAGCGCCTTATCAATATAATCCTTCGCAAAAATTATTTGCAACCTTTGATGACAGGCGTTCGATAAAAGAAAAAACAAAATACATACGAAGGAAAAAATTAGGAGGCATTATGTTTTGGGAGTTGGCACAGGATCTTAAAGTCAAAGGGTTAATAGAGGAGATAAGCAAGGGATTAAAAATCAAAAATTAACCACAGATTACGCAGATTGGTTTCACAGAGAGCCACAGATTCTCCGGTAAAAAAATCTGTGGCTCTCTGTGGTTAAAATAAAACTACCTTACAAAAAACAACACGCATGTAATGAGCTTAGGGATACAAATAAAAAATTTAGGCATCGCGCTGGTTAAGGCATATAAAGTATTGCAAAAAAATGATCCCCTTCGGCTGGCAGGAGCAACAGCTTTTTTTACAACATTTGCGCTTCCTCCCATTGTATTGTTATTGATACAATTGCTTAGTTTGATATTTAACAGGGGATCGGTAAGCATACAATTATTTTCGGCGCTGGCTAAGGTTGTTGGAGAAGGCAGTGTTAACCAGGTAGTGGAAATATTAAAAGGATTCCGAGGTCTGACAAGTAACCTGCCCATTGCCATTGCAGGGATCTTCTTTTTATTATTTGTTGCCACCACTTTGTTTAAAGTGATCCAAAGTTCGCTCAACCAGGTTTGGAGGATACAGAAATCGGGGAATAAGAAATTTAAAATGGCGCTGGTGACCAGGTTAAAATCCACATTGGTGATCCTCTTCACCGGGTTATTGTTTATGGCATCGCTTGCAGCAGAAAGCTTAAAAGTGCTTTTCGGAAATTACCTGGATAATATATTTCCCGTTGCCGGATTTTACCTGAATAGTACCATTGCTTCTTTGGTTTCCATTATCATCGTCTGTACCTGGTTTTCTGTATTATTTCGTTACTTGCCCGATGGTAAACCCAATTGGCGGATTGCTTTTAGCGGGGGTTTATTAACGAGTGTTTTATATAATATAGGTGTGGTAATATTAAAATGGCTGCTGGTCCACGGTAATATTGGTGCCGTGTATGGCGCTTCGGCCTCTATTGTATTCCTGCTGTTGTTCCTGTTTTACTCTTCCCTCATTTTTTATTATGGAGCGGCATTCACAAAAGTATGGGGTGAACAAGTGGGTAAGCCCATTCGGCCCGTGAAGGATGCCGAGGCTTATCTATAGTTATAAGTTATGAATTATGAGTTATAAGTAGGGTGGGGCCAGTGCGAGAATTATAAAGCAAGAACTTAAATTAAATATTGAATAGGGAACAGGGAATTTTGAAAGCCGAACGTAAAACTCTTTACTTCGTAATTGGACATTCCTTGTTCCTTGTTCATCATTCCCGGTGGGCTGTGCCGGGCTCGAACCAGCGACCCTCACGTTGTCGACGTGATGCTCTGAACCAACTGAGCTAACAGCCCGAAACGAAGTCTGAACTATGATTTTTTTGATTTGTATGATGGTTATGATTTAGTTATTAAAGGCTTAAACTTTTTATTGGTCAAACGTTTGAAATTTAAGCTTGGTTCACCAAAGTTAATAAGCAATCCTATCTCTAAATTATAAGCTTCAAGATAATTAATTGCCTGGGCAAGGTGAACGTCTTCAAGCTTAGTGTTTGCTTTTAATTCAACAGATATAACATCTTCTGCAAGGAAATCCACCCGACGGGTTCCAATTAATTGATCGCGGTAGAATATTGGCATTTCAAATTCCCTCGAAAAATTTAATGCACCCAGGGTCATTTCTATTTCTAAAGCTCGTTGGTAAATGACTTCCTGGAAACCATTACCCAGGGATTTATGAACCGTCATTGCGCAACCAATTATTTTGGAAGTTATCTCCGAATATTTGTATTCTTCCTTGATCATATGATGTCTGAACTGTGATTCTTGTGATTTTTATGATGTTGATGATTAAAGGTCTGAACTATGATTCTTTTGATTTTTATGATTATAAAGATATAAACCCAAGCAAGTTTATTTTGTGTTGTTTTCCCGAAAATTATATGTGTAAATCATCATGATATATTATCATAGCAATCATTTAATCATAAAAATCATACTTCAGACAACAATCACAGTTCAGACAGTATTAAAACTCTGCGCTTTTTGGATAACGCGGAAATGGAATTACATCACGGATATTCCCCATACCCGTTACAAACTGCACCAGGCGCTCAAAGCCAAGTCCAAAGCCTGCGTGGGGACAGCTGCCAAATTTTCTTGTATCAAGGTACCACCATAGCTCTTCTGCAGGAACATTCATTTCTTTCATGCGCTCTGTTAATTTGTCCATACGCTCTTCCCTTTGGGAGCCGCCAACAATCTCACCAATACCCGGGGCTAAAATGTCCATAGCTGAAACTGTTTGCCGGCCGGGCGCACAGTTCTCATCGCGGCGCATATAAAAAGCTTTTATCGCTGCAGGATAATTTGTGAGGATGACGGGTTTTTTAAAATGCTTTTCTACCAGGTAGCGCTCGTGTTCACTTTGCAGGTCCATGCCCCAGCCTGTTACCGGGTATTGAAATTTCTTTTTCTTATTGTGATTGCTTTCATTTAAAATATCGATGGCCTGTGTATACGTGAGCCTTTCAAAATTATTATCTACAACAAAATTCAGTTTTTCCAAAAGCCCCATTTCACTTCTTTCAATTTGTGGTTTTTGTTTTTCTTCTTCTTCCAGCCGCTGTGCTAAAAATTCCAGGTCATCTTTATTATTATCCATCGCATATTTTATCACGTACCTGATGAACTCTTCGGCAAGGTTCATATTATCTTCAAGGTCATTAAAGGCAACTTCGGGTTCTATCATCCAGAACTCTGCAAGGTGGCGTGTGGTATTGCTGTTCTCTGCACGAAAGGTTGGCCCGAAAGTATAGATATCACTAAAGGCCATGGCTGCAAGCTCTCCTTCCAATTGCCCGCTTACGGTAAGGTTGGTGCTGCGGCCAAAAAAATCTTCTTTGAAATTTATAGTGCCGTCATCATTCTTCGGCGCTGTTCCATCAAGTGGCAAAGAAGTTACTTTAAACATTTCCCCGGCACCCTCTGCATCACTTGCAGTGATGATGGGTGTGTGCAGGTAAATAAATCCTTTGTCATTAAAGAATTTATGAATGGCAAATGCAAGCGCATGCCTTACCCGGAACACCGACCCGAATGTATTGGTACGAAAACGAAGGTGAGCGATATCCCTTAAAAATTCGAGGCTGTGCTTTTTGGGTTGTAATGGAAATTTTTCAGCATCACTGTCGCCGAGTATTTCTATTGATGTTGCTTTAAGCTCTACTTTTTGTCCCTTGCCCAAAGATGGGATCACTTCGCCAACAGCTTTTATACATGCACCGGTGGTGATGCGCTTCATGGTGGCATCATCAAGCATACCGAGGGTGGCTACTACCTGTAAATTATTATTGCTGCTGCCGTCATTAAGGGCAATGAACTGGTTGTTGCGAAAGGTGCGTACCCAGCCCATAACGGTGGCCTGGTAGTTGGCTTTATCACTGGCCAAAAGCTCTTTTATCTTTATCCTTTTATTGAACATATCAAATATAATTGGGGGGCAAAGATAAGAATAGAACGCCGATGAAGCGGCTTTTCAATAGTAACGAGCTGTCAGGTTGAGCTTGTCGAAACCGGTGTTTTTATTTTAACCCGCCTTCGATACCCTTCGACAAACTCAGGATGACAAAGGCTGACAGCCTTTTCAAATTGAAATACTATTGTACTTTCATGTTTATCCGGGCTATTTCTATCTACCTTTGGATATGAAAATTGCCTTCTTCTCTGCAAAAACTTACGACAGGGAATTTTTTGACCGCTATATTAGCCTACACGAGATCATATATTTTGAAGTTCCACTTAATGAACAAACCCTTCATCTTGCCAAAGGATGCAATGCCATTTGCCTGTTTGTAAATGACCGATTGAATGCCGCGGTATTAAAAGAACTTGCGGGCATTGGTATAAAACTGGTGGCACTACGCTGTGCCGGGTTTAATAATGTTGATCTCGCGGCAGCCAAAGTGAATGGTATTTCAATAGTAAGGGTGCCCGCTTATTCTCCCCATGCAGTGGCAGAACACGCCGCTGCGCTGATACTGACGCTCAACCGTAAAACACATAAAGCATATAACCGTGTGCGGGAAGGTAATTTTTCGCTTGAAAGATTAACGGGATTTGACCTGTATGGTAAAACGGTTGCTGTTATTGGTACGGGCAGGATAGGACAGGCCTTTTGTGATATCATGACCGGTTTTGGTTGCAAAGTTTTGGCATTTGACCTTATCGCAAATAAGCGGATGGAAGAAAAAGGAGTTGAGTATCTCCCATTAACAGAGCTGTTGCAACAGGCTGATATCATCTCCCTCCACTGTCCTTTAAATGAACAAACCCGGCATATCATAAATAGAGACACTATTTCCATGATGAAAGAAGGGGTGATGCTAATTAATACCAGTCGCGGTGCACTCATTAATACTGCTGATGCCATTAAGGCACTCAAAACCGGTCGTATAGGGTACTTAGGCCTTGACGTATATGAACAGGAGGAAACATTGTTCTTCAACGATCTTTCTGAAAATATTATCCAGGATGATATTATCATGCGGTTATTGAGTTTTCCCAATGTACTCATCACTTCCCACCAGGGATTCTTTACTGAAGAAGCACTTGTGCAGATAGCCCAAACAACACTGGATAATATCAGTGATTTTGAAGCCGGGCGCCAACTAAAAAATGCAGTGCTGTAAATAAATCCCCTGGGTAATAAAGCGTCTTTGAGTTAATATCCACCCAAAAAAGTTCTTTTTTATAAAAAAAGGCCTACTTTTGAACCGGAATCGGGCTGATAGGGACCTCAAGCATCACTTCATCAGAGATTCATATTCCACCAATATAAATTCTCAATTACTATTTCAGACTTAAGACCGGATTTTTGAAGAAAATCATTTTTCATTTTTATGTACGATATTTCACAACTGAACGACCTGCTCGTTCCTGAGTTGCTAGACATTGCTGAGCAATTTGATATTTCCAACGCAAAAAAACTTGTTAAGCAGGATCTGATAAATAAGATCCTGGAAAACCAATCTATTATGAGTACCGATAAAAAGAACGAAGAAGAAAAGCCAAAGCGAAAGCGTATCGTTAAAGGCGCAGCTCCTGATGCACCCGAAGCGGCTCCTGTAAAAGCAAAAAAAGCCGAAGCGGAAAAGAAGCCCGTTAAAAAACATATAGAAGAAGATGAGGATGACGATGTTCAGCCCATCACCGACCAGCAAAGCACCATCCCTCCCGCCATTGCACAAATGCTGCAGGAAGAAGATGTGCAGCAGCCCGAAACGGAAATGAACGAAGAGTCTTCACAACAACCTGCCAAGCAATTTAACCAGCGCAGGGACCAGCAACAGGCATTTAATATCGAATTTGACGGCGTGATACTTGGCGAAGGTGTTTTGGAAATGATGCCCGATGGCTACGGTTTTTTAAGAAGCAGTGATTATAATTACCTGTCCTCTCCCGATGATATTTATGTTTCTCCCAGCCAGATAAAATTATTTGGATTAAAAACAGGCGATACGGTTTACGGAAGCGTTCGCCCGCCAAAAGAAGGTGAAAAATATTTTGCTTTATTAAAAGTTGAGACGATCAATGGCAAGTCGCCGGAAGAAGTAAGGGACCGTGTGCCTTTTGATTATTTAACACCACTCTTCCCTTTTGAAAAATTAGAGCTTACCACCAAGGCAGATAATTACAGTACAAGGATCATGGATCTTTTTACGCCCATTGGTAAAGGCCAGCGTGGATTGATCGTTGCCCAGCCAAAAACGGGTAAGACCATGTTGCTGAAAGAACTGGCAAACGCTATTGCAGAAAACCACCCGGAGTGTTACCTGATGGTTGTGCTGGTGGATGAAAGGCCCGAAGAGGTTACAGACATGGAGCGCAGCGTAAAGGCTGAAGTTATAGCATCAACATTTGATGAACCTGCGGAAAAGCACGTAAGGGTAAGCACCATGGCTTTGCAAAAAGCAAAACGCCTGGTTGAATGCGGGCATGATGTGGTTATATTGCTTGATTCGATCACCCGTCTGGCAAGGGCCCATAATACAGTAGCGCCATCAAGCGGTAAAGTATTGAGCGGTGGTGTGGAAGCCAATGCAATGCAGAAGCCAAAACAATTCTTTGGTGCTGCCCGTAAAATAGAGAACGGAGGTTCATTAACCATCATTGCAACAGCGTTAGTTGATACCGGCAGTAAAATGGACGAAGTGATCTTTGAAGAATTCAAAGGAACGGGTAATATGGAATTGCAGCTGGAGCGTAAGTTATCGAACAGGAGAATTTATCCTGCCATTGATATCGTTGCTTCCTCTACAAGGCGTGATGACCTGTTGCTCGATAAAGATACTTTCCAGCGCATGTGGGTATTGCGTAAACATATGGCCGATATGAACCCGGAAGAAGCAATCAATACCTTGTTGAAGAATATGAAAGGCACGAAGGATAATGCGGAGTTCCTGACGAGCATGAATGGATAAGCTAAGCGCTTAAAGGAGAAAAAGAGGTAAAGAGAAGCACATAAATTTTTTTAAAGGAGAATGAGAGTTTGTATTTACTCTTTTTCTCCTTTTCTCTTTTCTTCTCTTTGCCAATAATATTTAACTTAGTAAAGTGCCAATACAAAAAATAACCATAGAACAATTCTTAGAACTGGCAAAGCAACATCCCGTTTTTGATGTTCGCAGTCCGGGTGAATATAACCATGCGCAAATACCGGGCGCATACAGCTTACCATTATTCACTGATGAAGAAAGGAAGATCGTAGGCACTGCTTACAAGCAACAAAGTCGTGAAGCAGCCATAAAGATCGGGCTGGATTTTTTTGGGGTGAAGATGAAGTCAATAATTGAAGAAACCGAATCCATAGTTTCTCGTTTCTCGTTTCCCGTTACTGGCTCTCCGTTGAAAGAGCCTAAAAATTTGATGGCACCCAACGAGCAACAAGAAACAAGGAACGTTTTAGTTCATTGTTGGAGAGGCGGCATGCGAAGCGCAGGCGTTGCCTGGCTACTAGACCTTTATGGTTTTAAAGTATATACATTGGTTGGCGGTTATAAAGCTTACCGCAAATGGGTGCTTGCACAATTTGAAAAAGATTACAACTTTAATATCATCGGCGGTTATACCGGCAGCGGGAAAACATTATTGCTGCATGAATTAAAAAAACAAAACCAAACAGTCATCGATCTTGAGGCTTTGGCAAATCATAAAGGTTCTGCATTTGGCGCAATTGGAGAGAAGGCGCAGCCGAAGCAGGAGATGTTCGAAAATTCCCTGGCACAGGCCCTGGCCGAAGTCCGAAATATGAAGTCTGAAATGAACGCAATATCTGACCTCAGACTTCCGTCCTCTATCGTTTACCTCGAAGATGAAAGCCAGCGCATCGGCAATCTTCAAATTCCAATGCCTTTATGGACTACAATGCGTAAGTCGCCGGTTTATTTTTTGGATATTCCCTTTGCAAAAAGGCTCGAATATATAACAGAAGAATACGGAAAGTTTGAAAAAGAGAACCTGGCAGACGCCATCCTGCGTATCCAAAAGCGCCTGGGGGGGCTTGCAACAAAAGAGGCGATGGGTTACCTGGAAGAAGGTAAATACAGGGAATCCTTTCGCATCCTGCTCAATTATTACGATAAATGGTATACTAAAGGCCTGCAAAACAGGGAAAATCTTTCTTCTTTATTAAATAAAATACCCTGTTCGGGCGTTGATACACAAATCAATACTGAAAAAATATTGTCATGCAACCCTGTAGCCGCATCCTGATCATTTTTTTTGCCTTCTTTTTTCCTGCGTTTGGCTTTGCACAGGAGCAGGACCTTACGGGCCTTTGGAAGGGATATATGTATAATGATACTACACAGCTAAACTATAAATACGAAATTGCCATCAGCGAGAGTAAAGGAAAGCTAAAGGGATTTTCACATACCTATTTTATTTTCGAGGATAAAGAATACCATGTAGTAAAAAAGATAAAGTTTAAAAAGAAAGATGACAAATTAATTGTGGAAGACGTGGAAATGATCGCCAACAATTATCCACTTGCCCGGCCCAAAGGTGTACACCAGTTAACTGTACTTAATTTTGAAATAAAAGGCAATGTGATGATACTGGCAGGGTTGTTCAGTACTAACCGCACAAAGAATTACCGTTCTGTTACCGGTTATATTCATGTAGAAAGAAAAAGTGATTTCCGCCAGTCGGCATTGATACCTCACCTGGAGGAACTGGGCCTTGCGAAGGAGTTGTCCTTTGTCGAGTCTCCAAAAGTAACCGAAACAAAGCCTGCACCGGTTACCGAACAACCTATTGTTAAAACAACGCCTGTAATAAAAGAACAACCTGCTGAAGAAAAGCCCATCGTTAAAACAGCACTTGATACAAAGACAGAAATAAAACCAACGCAGGTCACAGAAAAAGCCGTTGTTAAAACGACCCCTGTTATAAAAGAAAAACCGGTTGAAGAGAAAACCATCGCTAAAGCGCCACCGGTAACAAAGACGGAAGTAAAGCCAGCACCGGTTACCGAAAAAGCAAAAACACCCGAGACCGTAGTTGCAAAACCCGTTGAAGAAAAGATCCCGGCACCGGTCGCTCTTACTGCTGCGATAGATGCCGATAAACGGATCATTGAAACCATATCGGCACTCTATTTCAAAACAGATAGTTTGGTTATTACTTTATATGATAATGGAGAAGTAGATGGCGATACCGTAAGTGTGCTGATGAATGGAAAGCTGATCATGCCCAGGGTTGGCTTAAGCACGAATGCGGTACGTAAAACAATTTATACCAAAGACATTGAAGACAGCATCCAGATAGTGATGTATGCCGAAACCCTGGGCAGCCTCCCACCCAATACCGGGCTGCTGATCGTGTATGACGGTGCAGAGCGATACGAGATCAGGTTCAGCGGCGATATGAAAAAAAGCTCCGCAATTATGTTCAGAAGAAAGAAATAATGAATATCCAACAAGGAACAAGGAATGTTGAACGGAAGGCCAATAACTTCGAAATTCGGCATTCCTTGTTCTTTGTTCATTATTCTTAGTGTTAACTTTACCGGATGGATGAAATAAAACTTACGCAATACTCTCATGGCGCAGGATGCGGATGCAAAATAGCACCAAAGGTTTTGGATGAAATATTAAAGAGCAGCAGTTTTTCTCCCGTCAATAAAAATCTTCTCGTAGGCAACAGCAGTAAAGATGATGCGGCAGTATATGATCTTGGTAATGGCAGCGCTTTAATTTCCACTACTGATTTTTTTATGCCCATTGTTGATGATGCATTTGATTTTGGCAGGATCGCAAGCGCCAATGCCATCAGCGATGTATATGCCATGGGCGGCAAACCCGTTTTGGCCATCGCTATTTTAGGGTGGCCTGTTGATAAATTACCGGCCGAACTGGCGCAACAGGTTTTGGAAGGAAGCCGGAAGATATGTGAAGAAGCAGGGATCCCTTTGGCCGGCGGGCATAGCATTGATTCCACAGAACCCATTTTTGGTTTGGCGGTAAGCGGCCTCGTTGAAATAAAAAACCTGAAAAAAAATAATACGGCCAAAGACGGTGATGCAATTTTTATTACCAAGCCCGTTGGCGTTGGCATTTTATCCACTGCACAAAAAAGAGGCTTGCTGAAAGAAGCACATTTGCCGGTGATGATAAAACAAATGGCGCAGTTAAATAAAATTGGTGAAGCATTGGGAAAGATCGGCGGCGTTAATGCAATGACGGATGTTACGGGCTTTGGGTTGCTGGGACATTTGATCGAAATGGCAGAGGGAAGCGGCCTGTCAGCAGAAATAAATTATTCATCCCTGCCGGTCATTGATGGCGCAAGAGAATATTTAAGCCAGCGTATTGTTCCTGACGCCACTTACAGGAACTGGAACAGCTACAGCGATAAAATAAAATTTGAAAAAGGCGTGAATGTAATGGAGGCATTTAATTTATTGCCCGATCCCCAAACAAATGGCGGCTTATTGATTGCCGTGAATGCAGGATCGGTTTCAGCGGTAAAAAAATTACTGGAAGAAAATGGCCTGGCTGATTTTGCAGAGCCCATCGGTACATTCATTACGCTAACTGAAAAAACAATTATGGTAAAAATATAGTAGCACCTATAATTTTTTACCTGTTAGGGTGACAACTCCCTTCATGGTCATGGGAAATTTTTTTTCCATTAATTCCATTTCCATTTTGATATGCTATTACAGGATATTATAAGGGCAAATAAAATTACCACAAAGAAGGTTACAGACTTTTTCATGCAGATGTTATTGAGTGAGCAAGATAGGATCATTGTTTTGCCAAAAAATGAACAAGGATCAGCGTAATTAACCGGGCAGAGATCTTTTTATTCAAATAAATACCGCCTGGCGGGTATTTTAGTATCTTTAAAAAGAATGTATACTTGTAAATAAATTGCATCACATGAAAAAGATATTCCTCCTTCACGCTTTATTGATCCTGTCCATCTTCAGTTTTGCACAGGTAAACTTACAAAGCCTGGTAAAACCGGGAACGAAACTGATCTACGCTGTTGAAGCGAATGAGGAGAAATATGATTTTATCGTCACGGTGAAAGCCCTGCTACCGGCACTGGTATTCGATTGGGAAATGACTAACGGTTCAAAAGGCACCATAACGCATACACAACAGGCTATGATCTCTGCCAACACGATGTATAACTATTTTAAGCCGGGGGAAAAGACCTTAGATGATAATTCTATCAGTGTATGGCTGAGTAAGAATGTGTTCAGGGCACTGGGTAAAGAAGGTGCAATGATAAAAATGAATACAGGCGAGGCAGAAAGAAAAATGGGGACCAATACAGGCACCAGCGAATTTAGTATCCTGGTCAACGGGGAAAAGGAAACGATCGAAGAAGAGGTGGCAAAAGAACTTAATAAAGAAGGCAACCCAACAGGAAGCGAAGATTTTTTTAGCTTTTACAATTCTTTTAAACTGCCTATCATCCTGAGGATGAAGAATGGTTTTTACATTGCGCTGAAAGAGGTTAGGACAAAATAATTATTCCTGCAGATGTCATTGAATTTAAACGACTGGATCGGCTTCACCGGGGTTGCCATTTTATTACTGGCATTTTTACTGAACCTGTTTAAAAAGATCTCTTCCAACAGCCTGTCCTATATTATGATGAATATCATTGGAGCAGGATTAGCCTGCCTTGCTTCCTGGCTGATACAGTATGTCCCTTTTGTAATACTTGAAGGTACCTGGACGATAGTCTCGATAATTGCCTTGATCAGTTACCTTAGAAAAAACTAAAGCAACGCATCAATACGCTTAGAGAGTTTATGATCCTTCTCGGTTACAATATCCCCCGCATCATGCGTGTTAAGCCATACTTCCACTTTATTATACACGTTTGTCCAGAGCGGGTGATGGTCCATCTTCTCTGCTTCCATGGCAACCCTTGTCATAAATGCAAAGGCCTCTGAAAAATTCTTGAACTCGAATTTTTTGTACAGGGTATTTTTTTCTTCTTTCCACATAATAGAATGTTTAAATGTTATCGTCATTGCGTGCGAGGCGAAGCTATCTTCTGATAGATGACGTAAATTCTAAATCGGTTGCTCCGTAAGATAAGATTGCTTCAGTCGTTTTTATGGCCTCCGGCAAAAAAGCCTTCGCAATGACGTTAAAAGATAAGGTGTTGCTTATGCTTTATTTTCTCATTCGTCATTTCGGTAACCAGTTGCACACCCGGCAGGGACCTGATAGATTGCATCAACAGTGTTATCTCTTCAGGCGCAGCAGGGTCTCCTTTTATCAGCCACAAAAAATCAAGGTGCTTGAATTCGGGTAATAAATATTCCCCGTCGAACTGGTTATTGTATAAATAGTGGGCCAGTGAAATTGAAGGGATCGCGTATTCATAAATAGAGAAGAAGTATTTGCGCTGCTTTTTGGTAAGCTGGATCTCTATATCGTTATTCACCCGGAAATTAAAGCCCAGTAACTGGTTCAGTTGCCAGCTAAACTGGTAATCCTTAAGCGGGGCAACTATGCCCAGCAGTAAAGAATCCTCAAAAAATTCTTCTGCCAGCGCTTCATTGTCAATTTTTAATTTTTGACCTGTTGCCATTATGGAATGGAATTAAAAAACAATATCAAATACCAATTCCTCCTTACCCCTGCTCACTTTTACTTTTGTTGCATCTCCCTTATTGAATTTACCCAGCACCTGCATATAGCCCTGCACATCGGTAACTTTATGATCACCTATCTGTATGATCACATCCCCGGTTTTCATCCCCGCTTTTTGCGCAAGCTTTCCTTCACTTATACCATCGGCCCTTACACCGGTACCGCTAAAAGTATAATCCGGCATGATGCCCAGCGATACTTTAAAACTGCTTTTACCGGTGGATTGTGTTTCCCTGGTCTTGGTAAAACTTAATTTCCCTTTTTTATTGGTTAGCTCTATTACATTGTAAATGTATTTCAACACCTGTAGTTCGCCGGCGCAATTTATCTTATCAGCATCATCACTTGGCTTGTGATAATCACCATGAACGCCCGTAAAGAAAAACAACACAGGGATGTCTTTCCTGTAAAAAGAAGTATGATCGCTTGGGCCTGTGCCGCTGCTGTCGAATTTTATTTTCAGGAATTTATCATCTGCAGAAAGCTGCTGTCCCCATACAGGCGATGTTCCATACCCGCCAATGCTCAACCCATGCGTACTGTCATTGAGCCTTCCCACCATATCCATATTGATCATGTAGTTTGCTTTGCTAAGATCAATCGTTGGATTTTCTGTAAAATATTTACTGCCAAACAAACCCAGCTCTTCACCTGAAAATGCGATGAAGAGATAATTGTTATTTTTTAGTTTCGACTTTTTCAGCATCCTGCCCAACTCAATAAGTGCAGCCGAGCCGCTTGCATTATCATCTGCGCCATTATGAATTTGGGGGGTGCCGCCTGTAAATAAAGAATTATGGTCTTCACCATAACCGAGGTGATCGTAGTGTGCGCCAAGTATCACGGTATTGGCGGCGCCATTATCTATATAGCCTATTACATTATGCCCTTTCCTTTTTTTATCGCTTATCGCAACCGCCAGGGTTATGTTCACAGGCGCAGTTTCGTCTTTCAAATATTTTTCCTTTACTTCTTTGCTGATATACAGAACGGGGATCTTTGCCGTTTCCGCCTTTGCTTTCGGCTCAAATTTTAATTCATCTTTGATAGCAGAGCTATTATAAATAAGTAATCCTGTTGCGCCTTTACTTGCCACCTTGCTTATTTTTTTATTAATGGCATCTGCAAGGTCAAAATGCGGGTTGCTCTTATTTTCTTCCATGCTTTCTTTCAGGTCCCAAAACCAAACCGTTCCGCTTTCGGGTAAGGCTATTGCTGCTGAGGATTCTGATCTTGCATTGGCGCTGAATATGAACGGGAAATAATCCTTTTCTAAAACAAGCTTATTGTTGTTTATTATTAATTGCGTGGAAGGATCTATTTGTTTTCCTTCATTCACTTCGAATTGCTGAATGTAAGTCCCGTTATCACCCTTTGCAACCAACCCGTTTGCGGCAAATTGTTTGCTTATGTATTCGTAGGCCAGTTTTTCTCCTGCGCTGCCGGTTCTCCTGCCTTCCAGCTTATCATCTGCCAAATAACCAATATGTGTTTGAAGTGATTCAAGCACAAGTTTATCTGCTTTTTTTGCTTTTTGAGCTGAAGCTGAAAAGGCTATAAGTAAAGACAGCCAGAGAAAATGTTTCATATCGAGTAGTGATGTTTAATAAAGAACAACAAAGGTAACTTAGGGAAGCACTAAATAAGTAAATGGAATGTAAAATTTATAAATCAAAGGAAAGTATCTAAGTTGGACTTACTTAATAATAAACTGTCAGCCTGAGCTTGTCGAAGGCGGATCAACGCAATGAATCAACCCGGTTTCGACAAGTTCAACCTGACAACCCTTTCAGGTTTCGACAGAACATACGGGAGTGAATTACAATATGAAGGCGACGCCATCTTTCTTAAATTCGTAAATGAGTAATGGGCTTTACTGCTATTTTTGCAGACATCCTTAGAGTGGCTAAAAAAATAAACATAGCGTTAGTAGGTAACCCCAACAGTGGAAAAAGCTCCCTGTTCAATTATTTAACGGGCCTGAACCAGCAGGTAGGTAATTTCCCGGGGGTAACTGTAGATAAAAAGACCGGCTACAGCAATATTGCTCCAGGGCTGGAAGCTACCATTATTGACCTGCCGGGTTCCTATAGCCTGTACCCAAAGCGGTCCGATGAATGGGTGGCTTACCGGGTTTTACTGAACCAGGACAAGACCATAAGGACCGATATGGTTGTATTGGTTGCCGATGCCAGTAACCTCAAGCGCAACTTATTATTCTGTTCGCAGATCATTGACCTGAATATCCCCGTAGTTGTGGCACTAACCATGATGGACCTTGCCAAGCACAAAGGAACACAGATAGATATACCGGGATTGGAAAGAGAGCTGGGTGTTCCCATTGTACCCATCAATCCGCGAAAAAGCAAGGGACTGGAACAGTTAAAAAAGGTAATTGAACAATCTGCCGAAAAATTATATCACCCCCCTGCCCGGGATTTTATTGATATCAACGCCCTCGCTGAAAAAGCGATAGAGCAGGTTAAAATGCGTTATCCCGGCATTAGCAATTATACCGCTATTCATTATCTTATCAACCATGAGCATTTTGTGCTGGAGGATGAGATGCAGGAAACCATTGAAGTAATTGAGGCAAATAATAAATTCAACCCTACAAAAACACAGGCCGAAGAAATAATGCAGCGCTATGGGCGCATCAAGCACATTATGCAACAAACGGTTGTAGAGAGCGACCCGTTGCAGAAAGCCCTGTTCAATGAAAAGCTGGATGATGTTTTACTGCACCGGCGCTGGGGATATATTATTTTAATGACGGTCTTATTCCTGCTTTTTCAAAGTGTTTTTTGGGTAGCAAAATATCCAATGGATGCTATTGAATGGGTCTTTGGAGAATTGGGAGGATGGCTTGGCAGCAGTTTGCCCGAAACATGGTGGAGCGACCTGCTCATCAATGGTGTCGTGGCCGGGCTTAGCGGCATCCTGATCTTTGTGCCGCAGATCATGATCCTGTTCGGATTAATTACACTTTTGGAGGATACGGGTTATATGGCACGCATCAGCTTCCTTACAGATAAGCTGATGCGTAAAGTGGGATTGAACGGCAAGAGTGTAATGCCCATGATCAGCGGCTTTGCCTGTGCAGTACCGGCTATCATGAGTGCGAGGAATATTGAGAACAGGAAAGAGCGTCTGCTCACTATTATGGTAACGCCGCTGATGAGCTGCAGTGCAAGGCTGCCGGTGTATACCATTTTAATTGCGCTGGTAATTCCATCGGAATTATATTTTGGATTTTTAAGTTTGCAGGGACTGGTGATGATGGGATTATATTTACTGGGTACGATAATGGCACTCGTCGTGGCCTGGGTAATGAAGTGGTTCATTAAAAGCACAGAGCGAAGTTTTTTTATTTTGGAATTACCCACTTACAGGGCACCGAGATGGAAGAATGCTTTCACAACAATGGTAGAGAAAGCGAAAATATTTGTATTTGACGCAGGTAAGGTAATTATGATGATAAGCTTATTGCTGTGGGGATTGAGTACTTATGGCCCGAAGAAAAAAATGGCAGCCGTAACAACTAAATATGAACAGCTGATACAGGCAAGCCCGCAGCAGGCTGGTGAATTGAACAAGCAACGAAAAACAGAATTACTGCAAAGTTCTTTTGCGGGAACACTTGGTAAAGCCATTGAGCCGGCAATAAGGCCATTAGGTTACGATTGGAAAATAGGGATCGCTTTAATAACTTCTTTTGCAGCAAGAGAGGTTTTTGTAGGCACCATGGCAACCTTATACAGTGTAGGTGAAGATGATAATACCAACAGCAGCACCTTAAGACAAAAAATGGCGATGGCCGTAAGACCGGATGGAACTAAAGTGTATAATCTTGCCACCGGCGTATCCTTATTGATATTTTACGTTTTGGCCATGCAGTGCATGAGCACACTTGCCATTGTAAAGAGAGAAACGAAAAGCTGGAAATGGCCGGTCATTCAATTTGTGTACATGACGGCACTGGCATATGTGATGAGCTGGCTGGCGTATAGGATTTTTATCTAACTTGTGGCAACAAAATGAAAATTAAAGATCAGCAACAAACTTGTTGCTGAAATTTGAAAATAAAAAAGCTGCCACAACTCTTTTTCTACTTCGATCTCTCAGCTAAGGTCTCTTGATTACCAATCCACCGCATAAATGATCCTGTTCTTAACCTGCGGGTAAATTTTTCTGTACAGTTCATTTAAGATATCCTCTTTGGAAGGCTCATTAAAATTATTATTATTTATTATTGTCCAGTCATTGCCGCTAAGTGCACGGCTGTCACCGCTGTAAGAACCATACTCTTCCTGCCTGCTGTAATTTTCCCGGTATGTATTACTGCTGATATTCGTTTTACCGGCAACATCAATTATATCAACCCGCATTTCAGCATAACCTGAATACGTTTGCCTGGTGATGCGAACGGTGGCATATACTGTTTCATAGGTTATCTTGCCCGATGTATCCTTACCCGTTTCGATCCTCCTGCTCGCATTACGGCTATAGTTATAGGGAGAGTTGGGGTATACTTCTATATTTTTTAAAGTAAGGTCTACAGCAAGGTCCGGCACTATATTGTCCCGTCTTGCCTCCCTTTCGGTATAGAAACGGGCAGCATAGCGCCTGCCGTTTTTGCCGCCGAGCTCTCTTACCAGGGTTTGCTGAAAATTTTCATTGCCATTAATTCGTCCATAATTTCCCATACCGGAACTAAAGAAAACAGAATTATCGAGTATGGGATTTACCTGCACATTCACAGTGGCATTTTCATAAGCCTCGTCCATTTTTAGTTTTGCATCTTTATAGCCAGGCACCCATTCATCTGTCTTTTTAAAATAGTTATAGGCTTGTTTTGCATCCTCACGCCCGGACCTTTCAAAAGCTATGCTGGCCTGCTGATAGTATTCTTCTGCGGCTTGTTGTCTAATATCATAAATGGTAGGCTGGTAATTTACCGGCGTTACAATACGGCTGGCTGCATCCGCATCAGTGATCACATCATGCATTTCCTGCAGGGTCTCATATTCTTTGATGATCTTATCCCAGCGTGTAATTTCATTTGAAACTGTATAATTATTTATTTTTTTTAAATGTCTTTGCTGCGCCAGAGTATATAAAACCGGCAGTGCATTAACGGCTGCAGTATCGCTGCGCTTGTTCAATGCTTTAACCACATCAAACAGGGTCTTATCATCATCTTTACGGGATAAATAATCCTTGCTTGTTTTGCAGGATGCAAGGATCAGTATTACAATTGCTAAACGTAGAATTTGTCTCATAATTATTACCCTCCCTGAAATTTCAGACGTGCAAACCCAGGCTAAGTTACCGCACCGATCTAAGTTATAAAAAGATTAACAGGCCATTTGAAACCCGGCATTGAGGTATAAATATAATAATAGTTCATGACCCTTGCCTTTAAGACCGGGCCGGTTTATTTTATTGATTTTTAGGATTATTGCCCCTAATTCGTCCGTCCAACCCCTGATTAACGCCGCTTATCAAACCTGCCGATTTATAAAAAAAAATCTTTACTGTATAAAACTCAATACAGTAAAGGGTATGCTAAGATGCTGGCTAATATTCAGCACCAGCTACTATAAAAAATATGGTATTATGTGTTGCATAGTACTAAAATACTATTATCTTTGTGTCAGAGATTGAGAGTTTAGGTTAAAACAGGCCAAACCGGTAAAATGGCCAGCCAAGATCAAAAGATCCCGGTTTCTAAAAAGTATAGCCATGAATAAATTATTTTCCGAAAAGAACCTGGTCCAAAACTTCTCCTGCAGGAGAGGAACTGACGAGGTTAAAAAATTGCAGCCATGAACATAGATAACACAGCCAGCCAGATGCGGAAAGGAGTTCTGGAATTTTGTATCCTTTCCGTAATTAAGCAGGGGGAAGCTTACCCTTCAGATATCATTGATAAAATGAAGGCAGCCAACCTGAACATTTTGGAGGGTACCTTATACCCCCTGCTTACCAGACTAAAGAACGCAGCATTATTAACTTATCGCTGGGAAGAAAGTAACAGCGGTCCCCCACGTAAATATTTTTCCCTGACGGAAAAAGGGGCAGAGTTTTACAAAGAACTTGAAACAACCTGGTTTGAACTTGCCAATGCAGTAAAAGCACTGACCGATGCCGAACAGGAACATTCTATTAACAACAACTTCAACACTCCCGAATAAAAAAAGTATAGCCATGATTTTTGTTGGGTAAATCAACTAACGAAACAAAAAACTAAAGCCATGAAACAAGTAATAAATATAAACTTCCAGGGACGGGTTGTTCCGATCGAAGTAACAGCATTTGACCTGCTGAAAAATTATACCGAAAGCCTGAACCGGCACTTTGCAAATGAAGAAGGCAAAGAAGAGATCATCAATGATATCGAAAGCCGCATTGGTGAATTGTTCCAGGAAAGACTGACCAAGGGAGCAACCTGTATAACTGATGATGATGTAAAAGCCGTCATCAAGAGTATGGGCAACCCCGAAGATTTTGAAGCAATGGACGATACACAGTCTTCCTCTTCATCTTCCTCTTCTTCTGCTTCGCAGGAGCAGTCATCTGCAACAAGCAGTATTCCCACAGGCAATAAGAGACTATACCGTAATGAAAATGATAAAGTGTTGGGTGGCGTATGCAGCGGCCTTGCCAACTACTTTAATATAGATGTGGTAATTGCCAGGATAATCTTCGTGGTACTGCTGTTCTCCGGTGTAGGATTCTTAACCTATATCATCATGTGGATAGCCGTACCAAGCAGTGCTACCGTACAGATCGGCAGCACCAGGAGAAAATTGTTCCGTGACCCGGATGAAAAAATGATCGCCGGTGTGTGCAGCGGCATAGGCAATTACTTTGGTATCAATGCCTGGATACCAAGGGTTTTATTCCTGCTTCCTTTTCTTTCTTTTCTTTCACGCTGGGGCCACTGGGGCGGATTGTGGGATTTTGGTGATGTGATCCGCTTTACATTCAGCCCTACTTCCCTTATCATTTATATTATCCTTTGGATAGTGATACCTGAGGCCATAACAACTTCGGAGAAATTAGAAATGAAAGGAGAGAAGGTCGATATGAATTCCATCAAGGCATCCGTAATGGAAGAGATGAAAGGTGTTGGAAAAAAAGCTTCAAATTTTGGTAAAGAAGCTGCGGGCACAATAAATGAAAAAGCAAGATCAATGGCCGGCGATGTACAGAATTTCAGCAAGCGAAGCCGTGGTGGTTTGGGAAATGTGATCGCGATGATCGCCAAGATATTCGCCTACTTTATTATAGGATGCGTATGTTTTGCTTTCGTAATGGCGTTGATAGGTCTTGGGATCTTCTCTATTGGCATCTTCCCGCTTAAAGATTATGTATTGCGTGGGTCATGGCAGAATTTTTATGCATGGGGAACATTGTTCTTATTCATTGCAGTACCTATTATCGCGATCATTACCTGGCTGATCAGGAAGATCGCCCGTATGAAGAACAACAGCAAGATCCTGCGTCTCACTTTCGGAAGCCTTTGGACAATAGGATGGTTTTGTATGATCATGCTCCTGGTAACAGTAACACGTGATTTTAAAGCATCGAGCAGCCTGGATGAACAAACAGTTAGCCTGGTCAACCCGCAGGGAAATAAATTAGTGGTATCATCAACCTTACCATTTACAAAAAAATATTACGGACGTAACTGGATAAGATTTGAGCCTTTTGAAAATTTGGTTGACGAGGATACTGCCTTCGTAAGAAATGTGTTTGTAGAAATTGCAAAATCACCTAATGATAGTTTCCAGGTGACCATGAAAAAAACATCAAGAGGTTATTCAAGGGCCGACGCCAATAACCTTGCAAGCCTTATCAGGTTCAATATTGAGCAAAAGGATTCCATATTGTTACTGGATAAAGGCATCGCCATTAACAAAGTAGATAAGTTCCGCAACCAGATGGTAATTATAACAGTATATGTTCCGGTAGGAAAACAAATAAGGATCAATAAAGGTATCGGCTGGCCGGTACACATCGGAACCGGGAACTGGGACAACAACTGGAATGATGATTACTATTATGATTCGGAAGAAGATATCAGGTGGCAGGCAGATGTTGATTACGTGATGAAGGCGGATGGGTTATATACACTTGATAACAGGAAGGCCGATGGATGGAATGACAGGTATTCCAAAAAAACACGTAACAGGAACAGCGGGGAAAACTATCGCTATGATGAATACGACAAGAAAGCAGATTCTCTTAGGAACATCGAGGAAATAAAAAAGCAAAAAAAGATAGACTCGATAGAAAGGGCAAAAGAAAAACTGGACAGCATAAAGGAAAAAATAGAGAACAGCGGTAACGGCGAACCATTGAGCATGCATGTTTGGAATGTATATGACCCTATGATAGGAATCAACTAAAATAACAGCCATGAAAAAAAGAAGATCCCTATACATTACTTTGTTTTTCTCTGTAGTGATCGCTTTAAGTTCCTGCTTTCACGATCATGATATGTCCATCTCTATAAATGACGATGATGATGTTTACCGGATGACGGCAACCTTTGAAAGAGACCAGTCAGGAGCTGTGCACCGGATCATCAATGCGCACCTGCACCAACATGACATGTCTTTTGACCAGGGTTCTGTAGATACCAATGTGCGACTTGATGACGGTACAAGCTTCTACATCAGGACCAGGCCCGGCAGGTTGAAAATAAAATTTGACAGGTCGGAAAATACAGAAGAAAGCTGCAAATGGCTGGAAGAAATGTGTGAAGAGATAAAAGAAGAACTGGCAAGAAGTGATAATGACAATTACTAAAGAACGTTTCAATAGTTGAGTTGAAGTTGAAACCAACAAGGTCCTGCCATTTTTGGCAGGACTCTTTTATATTTGATAAATGAAGGATAATTTTTCACAACAGGCTTCTGGTTATGCTCAATACCGGCCGCAATACCCGGAAGAATTGTTTGCATACATCCTGCGCTTTGTTAAGGAAAAGAAATTGGCATGGGATTGTGGTACCGGCAACGGGCAATCTGCCAAAGCACTCAGCAATTATTTTGAAAAAGTAATTGCAACAGACATCAGCCAAAAGCAAATTGATAATGCATATAAAGCTTCCAATATATTTTATGCTGTTGAGCCGGCAGAACAAACAACTCTTGCAGATAAAAGCGTGGACCTTATCA
>Ga0193708_1000035_pt1 | contig 28162 bp, 26 predicted proteins | sample H3c1metaG_FD_160570 | JGI IMG/M metagenome (GOLD analysis project Ga0193708, IMG submission 160570) | Soil microbial communities from a riparian zone of the East river system, Colorado, United States - H3c1 | ecosystem: Environmental > Terrestrial > Soil > Riparian zone | place: USA: East River...
TCGCTGCGCCCGGATGAAGCAGTGGAAACTACCATGTTAAAGGACAGGACACCATTACCATACGAAAATTTACGTGCGGATGATGCCATGTACCGCCATAAAATATGGAGAGAAATAGATACACGGGAGAAAATAAATTTACCATTCCAGTATTCGGCGAATGAAAATAACGGTAACCAGCGTTTTATCTCCATCTTGTTAAAAGCTATTGATGATAGCGCTGTAACGGTTTTCAGCAGTATAGATGACAGGTTTACCACGCCAATGACCAAAGGTGAAGTAGCTACAGTCATTGCCGGGGATTCTGTACCGGTTCCGTTAATAGATTCTAATGGTGTTACATACGGTGTAAGATATCAGCGCAATGATGTTAACCTTGATTCTTTTTACAAATTCAGGATCAAAGAAGAAGTGATCTTTGATAAAGAAAGCTCAAGGCTTTTTTTTAGAATTCTTGGTATAGCGCCGGTTAAAAATATTATTACTTCACAGGGAGTTGATTTGGGGCCGTCTGAATTATTCTGGGTTTACTACCCGGACATGCGTCCGATTTTTTCAAAGTATGAAGTATACAATGGCAAAAATTATGGGGCACGTATGAGCTGGGAAGACCTGTTTGAAGGACGGATGTTTTACGGTCGTATCATTAAGAGCACAATTGATAACCCATATGACAGGTATATCAGGGATTACCCCGGTTTAAAAGAAAAAAATATCCTTCAATTACTGGAAGGCGAAAATATTAAAGAAAAGATATTCAATTACGAACAGGACCTGTGGAGCTATTAATATAGAGTCACTTACATGATTTTAAGGGCCCCCGGTTTTTCCGGGGGCTTTTGGTTTTAAATATACCTGTATGGTTAAGAAATTAAAATTAAGCCCCGAAATACCCACAAAAGGGTATTGCTTATAATTATAGTTTGTCTACCTTCGTCTTGGTTTTTCATAGGATATTGGATTTTAAACGGGGCTGAATTTCTATTCAGGCCCCTTTTTTATAATATCCCTGGACCCGGCCTCGCTTTCAAAATGCCTTTTTATTAATGAAGCCTTTGCATTGCCAACAATCAGTGCAATTTCTCCTGTAGTTTTTTCTTTAATATTTTTAACGGACCTGAATTCTTTTAAAAGCTGGTCAGCAGTAGCTTTGCCAATTCCTTTTATTTGTTCCAGCTCATTCTTAAAAGTACCCCTGCTTCTTTGATTCCGGTGAAAGCTTATTCCGAAATTGTGTACCTCATCTCTTATGCGGCGTATTAGTTTGAGGCTTTCGCTATCCCAGGGCAATTTTACTGATTGGGTATCGCCGGGAAAAAATATTTCTTCTTCGTTTTTAGCAAGCCCGATAACAGAGGTGGTACCCGGAAGGTTTAATTCACTTATGCTTTGCATTGCAGCGCTTAGCTGGCCTTTTCCCCCGTCTATTATAACAAGCTGGGGTAATGGGCTGTTCTCATCCAGTAATCGTTTATAACGCCGGTAAACCACTTCTTTCATGGATGCAAAGTCATTGATGCCAACTACCGTTTTTATATTAAAGTGACGGTAATCCTTTTTACTGGGTTCGCCGTTCTTAAAACACACCATGGCTGCCACAGGAAAGCTTCCCTGGAAATTTGAATTATCAAAACATTCTATTTGCAACGGAACTGCCGGCAACTGGAGATCCACCTGTAATTGCTGCAATACCCTAATTTTTTCAGATGCTGTTTTTTCTTCCAGCTTAAGCATTTTTCTCCTGGTAAGCTCCTCCCGGAAATAATTCACATTCTTTTCAGACAGGTCCAATAACTTTTTTTTGTCACCGCTTTTTGGGATCGTAATAATGATACCGTCTTCGGGAAATTCAATTTTAAAAGGAATGATGATCTCTTTTGTTGAGCTTCCGAAACTATCTCTTAATTGTGCAGCAGCAAAGGAAAGTACTTCCGGGGCTGTTTCTTCAAGCTTCTTTTCAAGCATGATGGTCTTAGTCTGAACAATGGCGCCGCCACTAATGGCCAGGTAATTCACATAGGCGATATTTCCGTCTTCCAGTATGGAAAATACATCTACAGTTCCTATCCTTGTGTTCACCACTGTTGACCGGGACTGGTAATTTTGAAGGTGTTCTATTTTCTTTTTATAGATCGCCGCTTTTTCAAATTCCATTTTTAGTACCAGTTGCTGCATCTCTTTTTTAAAGTGCTGGATCACTGGTGACAGGTTACCTTTTAAAATGTTGACCAGTTGCTGTAAACCCTCGTTATAGTTCTCAACAGTTTGTAAGCCCTCGCAGGGCCCTTTACAATTTCCCAGGTGGTACTCCAGGCAAACCTTGAATTTCCCGGCTTTTATATTTTTTTCTGTGAGGTTAAGTTTACAGGTCCGTAATAAAATGGTTTGCTTAATGAAATCCAAAAGCTCCCTTACTTTTTCTACGGATGTATAAGGTCCCAGGTACTGTGAGCCATCCTCGATCCTTCTCCTCGTAAAAAATACACGTGGAAAACGCTCATTTTTTATTACAATATAAGGATAGGTCTTATCGTCTTTTAAACTGATATTAAATTTTGGCTGAAATTCCTTTATGAGTGTATTCTCCAGCAGGAAAGCATCCTGTTCGCTGTTTACTATTGTAAACTCAATGTGATGAATACGTTGTACCAGCTCATGTGTTTTATAGGTTGTAAAAGTTTTTGAAAAATAAGAACTTACCCTTTTACGCAGGTGCTTGGCTTTACCTACATATAGTAATTCATTTGCAGCATTATAATACTTATAGATACCCGGTTGAGCAGGGATGCCGGGGGCAATTGCCGAAAATTCTTTTTGTGTCATTGGTTATTAAAAATCCCAGGTGATTTTTTCTTCTTTTTCAATCGTTGATTCCCCTTTTTGATCAGTAATGATCGTGGATATCTTACACCATTTATTGCTTTGCCAGGTTAATTGCAGCATTTTAGTATCACTGATATTTTTAACCATATAAATTCTTCTTACTTTACCTGTAGCCGGGTCAATATGAACATCCCAGCGTTTTAATACCATACTGTCAGGCAACTGGGCAGTGGGTTCATAGGTAAATGTATAGGCATCGATGGACTGGTCTAAGAATTTTTTTTCTGTAAATAATGAAACCAGGTTAACAGAATCAATTTCGGGATGCAAAAATTCCTTCACGGCATCCTCAATATCCTGTACTTTAATCCATACCGAGTCAGTATGATTATTTATAATGGTATATTTTAATGGATTGGCACCCTTATTCTTAATTTCATACAACTGTCCTTTTATATAAGCTGTAACAGGAAAAAAACTCGGTTTCTCTACAGGTGTTTCTTTTTGCTCGTTAGCTGTTTTTTCCGGGCTGTCACAGGATGAGAATATGAATATTATTGCAATTGCAGGTATGAAGATCTTCATTTTTCAAAATTAATTGGAATCAACGGTATTGCAAAAAACCACTGCGCAATACTTTACGCCTGGTTGCAGGTACAAAAAACGCAACAACTTTGGGTTAAATTGTTGCGTAAAAATTATTTAAGAATAAAACAACGTTAAAAACCTTTAACTATTCCTATCTTAAGCCCTACAGCATATGGCTTTTCAATTAAAGTATATCTTTTTTTGTAAGTTGAAAATAGCTGGTAACGGGCCTGCGGACCTACCTGCAGGGTAAAGCCGGCGAATTTATAATTTATATAGGTTTCAAAACCCGTATTCAGGTTCCAGTTCCGCATTAAAGAAGGTTCAGATACATAATCTTTCATATCTGAAGAAAGGAGATATGCATTGCCATCGAAAATATAGCTCGGTTGTATAGAGGCTCCTGCAAACCATTCTAATTTATTAACGGATGCAAGTTTATAAGCAATACCTATAGGCACTGAAACCTGGAGGGTTGTATTGTGTACAGTTACCGGTTGCAGGGCCGTTGTATTATAATAAGGATTAGCCAGCGTAGATGTTCTCGTATTAGGATAGGAATAACCTGTGTTTAGATCATTCAGTAATAAAGAGGTCAGGATCGGGTGATTGGTCTCATCAGCATCTATACCATAACTGGTTGAATTGAACTGGATACCTGCTTTAAGGCGGAAATTTTTTGCAAATGCATAAGACAAGCCTATACCGGCCTCTATTCCTAAACCAGGTCTATGACTCACCGCATTGTTGACATCTGAATTGGCAAAAGCAGCGGCAGAGCCCTTGGTATCTGTACTCAACCTGCGGTAATTTATTGCAGGTGTTGTGTATAATTCAATGGCTAAGCGACCCTTCCATTTACCACGGCGGGGCGGTTTATTATGCAAAGCATAGCTTTCAATCCATGCCTTTTCTTCGGCTGATAAAGCTTTTTTAGCGTTAAGGTCTTTTTTTGTAATGCTGTTCTCATTAACCAAAGAAGCTTCTTGCCTGGCATCATTTGATTCAGGTGAACCTGCTGAAATAGAAGTAGTAGTAACAAGATTAGCATCCTTTAGCTCAGTGGTGATCTTATTAGTACTATTAGTGCCGGTAAGGTTCCCGTCAGGAAATTCTTCCTGGTCGTCAATATCCTGGTTCCTATTGCTATTTGATGGGGAAATTGCTCTTGTTTTTTTCTTTTTATTTACCACAGCAATATCTGTGAAGATCTGGTTAGTTTTTATGTAGGTGTCAACTGTCTGTAAAATATCCTTGCCCCTATTTTCAGGTTGTTCTTTGGTAACAACAAAAGTAACACCGGAATTTTTTGTTGAAAGATCATTGTTAAGACCTGTAGCAGGATCAATATTTGTCAAAAATGAATTGTCCGCTATTCCCAAAAAGCTAATAATATCCTCACCGGCAGGACCCCCGGAACCGGCGTTAACCAATTGCTGATCTTTTGCGTTTGCGGAAGGTCTGTTTTTATTTTTTACTTTTTTGGAATCGTTTGTTGCAATACTTACCTGCTCGTCAGTACCACCGGCGGCAATTTGCCTGTTGAGGATACTGTCTCCTGTGTTTAAATAGCCAATAAGCATTAATACTATAATCATCAGCATGCTCATGGCAACAGAAGGCCATTTGCGGCCCGGGTGTAAGTCGTTGTATATGCTGTGCCAAACCCGTTTTGAAGGATACATCCTGAACTGGTCAGTCTTTTCCTTTAACAGTTGCTCAAAATCGTCGGTATATATTTTTTTCTCCATCTTTCACAAAAGCTTATAGTAACCTGGTAATTCAACAATACGGCTTAATTAGTTTAATCGGGTGAAACGGCCCCATAAAACGTTGTTCTCTTTTTTTGTTTCTGAATGATCTTTTTACGGATCAGGATTTCTTCCAGCATTGCTTTTGCCCTTGTGTACTGGCTCCGGCTTGTGCTTTCTTCAATATCCAGCATATTAGCGATCTCTTTGTGAGAATATCCTTCTATTGCATACAGGTTAAGAACTGTTCTGTAACCCAACGGCAATGTCCTGATACACTCTACCACCTGCTTCGCCTGCATGATCGAAGGAATGATTTCCTCTTTTACATGAATGCTGTTTGCATGGATGATGTCAACACTATCAGAGAACTTTTTGTTTTTCTTCAGAATGTTGATGCAGGTATGAACAACTATTCTCCTGATCCAACCTTCCAAAGCACCTTCATTACGATACTGGTGTATTTGCGTAAACACCTTTATAAAACCATCCTGCAACATATCCTCAGCATCTTCACGGTTTTTTGCAAAACGGTAACATACGCCCAGCATTCTTGGGCTAAAACGACTATATAATGCTTCCTGTGCGGCAGCATTATTCTTAAGACATCCGGCTAGCATCAGCTCTTCTGTCATATCAGTGCTTTGTTTACCCTATAAATATAGACAAATTAAGGTAAACTACTGCTGCATGTATAATATAATAAAAAACATCCCCGGCTTTTGGGGGAGATTTTAAAGAAATACGTTCAACTAAGAACTTGATTATAAAAAATTTTGTTAAAATTCTAAATTACCGGTTTACCTGCCTCGTGATTAATGTTTTGTCTATAGTTATATGTAAAAAATAAGAGACACAAGTTATTGTGTCTCTTATTTTTAGAAGGTGTTTTATAAACTGGCCCTTACAGCTATTATAAAATTGCTTCCTGCAGCTACAATCCCGGAGGAATATGGTCTGTAACGCTGGTTAGTCGCATTCTCCCAACCTGTTGTGACCAGCAGGTTCTTTGTTACCTGGCATGATGCTTTAAAATTAAGTGTATACCATGAGGGTGAAAATGGCTTACCTGCATCGCCCCTGGCATATATATCAGTTTTTGCCTGCTCAGACGGAGCAAGGTCTTCATTTTTGATCTTACTGTTATAATATGCAGAAGCTTCGATAAGGAAGATCTTAATCCGGTATCTCAACAAAGTACTGCCATAAAACGGGGGAGCATGACGCAATGCAACCTGTTCATTTTTCGCATCGTCAGTTTCCTTACCGCTTATCCAGTTAGCATGTGTTTGCAGGGATAGCTGTTTGATAATATAAACTTCAGCACTGCCCTGGAATCCCCACACTGTAGCTTTTGCAACATTTTGCAAAGCTTCAACCCTGCTTTTTACGCCATCAAAGATTATACTATCCTGCCCGTTAAAAGTAAAGGGGCGACGAACGATGGCATCTTTGAGTGTCGTATGGAAAGCATTTAGCTCAATGCGGAACTTCTGGTTGATATTTTTAATTATACCTACTTCAAAATTCCATGCATACTCTGGTTTCAGGTCAGGGTTAGGCACAGTTAAATTGCCCGGCACGCTTTCAAAAGTTTTGCCGATATCATCAACATTTGGCATCCGGTAACCTGTAGAGAGATTGCCGTTTAGCTGCCATCCTTCTGCAGGGCGGTAAACCATTCCCATATTACCTGTCAAGGCTCCATCTTTTAATTCCGCTTTTTTGTACGGGAATTTTATAAACGTAGTATCAAATGTTGCATCGAGTTTATTATGGCTGTATCGTAAACCTGTTGTAAAGGTGAACTTAGGTGTAAAGTTTATCTTGTAACTACCGTAAATACCTGAAGTGCTCCAGGTGCTTCCGTTGGGATATCGGCTGACAAAAGGCGTTGTTGCATTTGTAGCAATATTGGTTCTTTGACCTGTAGAACCAACTTTATTGTGTATGTATTCCACACCATAGAATAATTCACCTTTCCCGATTTTTTTTGCGGCGTCCATGTTGATACTTATGGCATCAACTTTTTCTGACTGTTTGTTACGGTTATTATTTGCCCTTGTCCTGTCAATGCGGCTTTCATCATAATTCTGATAAGCTACAGTAAAACGGGCCTCATCATAAACCGGGTTCTTTTTGCTCAGTAGTGCCTGTAGTGTATGCATTCTCCAGAGCATGGGACCATATTTCCATTCTGAATACCTTAATTGTCCCATCCTGTATTGAATCAGCCTGTCATAGCGCTCTGCATCGCCTGTGCCTGCATAAGTAAAAATATATTGCAGATCCAGATGTTCAGTAGGCTTAAATCTTATTTTTTGTAAAAAATTATATTGCTCGTACCCGCTAAATCGCTGCACTCTTGGATCAGGATTTACAAATATGCTGTCTATACCATTGGTCCTCTCAACATATTGCGGGCGCAGGTAGCTATCCTGTCCTCCATGTTTACCCATTTTCAGATCATCAAATTTGCTGTAGCTAAAGGATGAAAGAAATGACCATTTTTTTAGTCCCAGGTTAATGTCTGCATGGAATGTGTTTTCTTTATTTGCTGTGGAATAACGTGCCAGTGCGCTGCCACCAACAAGAATTTTCTTGTCTTTTGCAAAGCGTGCCTCCAGTGTATGAAAATCCATTACACCCCCGATGGCATCACTTCCATAAATTAAAGAACCTGGCCCAAAAATAACTTCGGCAGTTTGGATACTCAGTGCGTCGATGCTAATGACGTTTTGCAAATTACCACTGCGGTAAATGGCATTATTCATACGTACACCATCCATCACCAGCAATACCCGGTTGGTGGCAAACCCGCGTATCATCGGACTTCCGCCACCCAACTGGCTTTTTTGTATAAAGACAGTACCGGTCTGTGCCAACAGGTCTGCCGAAGTTTGGGGATTATTTAGCAGGATATCTGTCTTCCTGATCTTTATTATCTTATTGGGAACCTCATTTAATTTTTGTTCCCATTTATTAGCAGATATCACTACCTCTTCCAGATCAATTTGTTTTTTAGTCGTGTCTTTTGTACTGATTTTTTCCTGTGCCGCCCCTGTGTATACTACAAACAGTAACCCCAGTAATATAAATATCTTATTCATGAGAATTGATTTAATAAAATAAAAATTTACACTATAGCTGCATGGCATAGTGGTCCAGTGCCATTTTCGTGGCAGCTACTAATAAAAGAAAATATTTTAAGATCGCGGGGGATGGAGAAATGCATCTTTGGGTGCAAAAGCTATCATTTCATCAAAATAATGATACTGATGCGAAATAAATTTCCAGAAATCATTACATATTAAATCCGGCTGACTGATAAACACCGGGAAAAATAAAAACTTTATTGCCGCAGTGCTGAAAGGACTACCGGGTTGATTTTCACTCCTTGCAAGTTTTACTATTTTTTTCACTAACTCATCTTCCTTCTCATCAAAAAAGCCGAGCAGGAAAATGATATCTCCTTCCCGGTTATAAGATTTAACATCAAACAGTTTTCCCTGAAAAAGGATCTCTTTTTCAGGTTTTACCCAGAAGATATTCTCAGCTGAAACCGTGATCGTCTGCAGAACTTCCTTTTCAAATTTCTTATTTCTCTGGTGATGCAGGACCTTCTGTTTTACCAAAGTAGAAACAGAATAATAAAGAGGTGCTGCCAGCAGCAGCAATAACCCCAATGCAGTTATATGTTTCCGGGCCTGTGACATAAGCAGGGAGCGAAATTAGGCATTATTTTTTTGTTTTCATTTTATGCCGGGAATAAAAAAAGCCGGATCCGAAGATCCGGCCCTGTTTCACCTAAACGAACAGTATTGCCGGTAAACCAAAACCGACAATTATTTTAGCAACAGGTATGGAATATCTCCAGCCGGTTGGGGTAAGCAAGCCCTTTCCAGGGCTTGGCTTTTGGCTTACCGTTTACTGTCAGTTTGTTTTAATTAAAAAAATACTGTTTGAATCCAGTGCATTGCCGGTTTTAATAACACATCTTTTTATTGAAAGCAGTGCATTTGGTTTATACATGCTTTGCAGACATACTAACTTTATACAATAATATAACGATAGCAACGCCTGGTTGGGGCGTTTGTTATTAAAATGCATAGACTATGCCTCTGGCGGGTGAAAAAGGGCCTGACCGTATGATACCGGTATCACTTCGTCAAAAAGATAGAATCGTTTCGAAATAAGCTTCCAGTACTCACTTTCCGCTACTTGCGGTTGACTAATATAAACAGGGTAGAATAAGAATTTTATTGCAGCAGTACTGAATGGACTTTTGGACGGATTCTTGCGGTTAAGGTCCACAATTTGTTTTACCAGCTCATCTTCCTTGTGATCGAAAAAACCCAGTAGATAGATAATATCACCTTCCTGGTTGTGTGATTTGACATCAAAGAGTTTTCCTTTAAAAAGGATCTCTTTCTCTGGCTTCACCCAGTATATGCTTTCGACTGAAACACTGATCGTTTGCAGAATCTCTTTCTCAAATTTTTTATTTCTCTCAAAATGTAAGATCTTCTGCTTCACTAATAGAGTAACAGAAAAAAACAGCGGGATTACCAGCACCAGCAATAATCCCAACGCAGTTATATATTTCCGGAACTGTAACATAGAAGGATACTAAGTTAAGTATTATTTTTTTGTTTTCATTTTATACATGAATAAAAAAACCAGATACTAAGATCCGGCCCTGTTTCACCTAAACGAACAGTATTGCCGGTAAACCAAAACGGACAATTTTTTTATCAGCCGTTATCATATATCAGCAATGGCTTGTTAGTAAGGGGGTTATTGATAAGGCTGGTTTTTACATTAAATACATTTTTGATCAGTTCTTCGGTAAGTATGTTTTTTGGGGTGCCATGTGCCGCCAGTTCGCCTTCCTTTAAAAAAAATAATTTATCGGCATACTGTATGGCCAGGTTAATATCATGCATGACAGCTATTAAAACTGTGTCCTTTATAAACTCCCTGGCAATCTGTAAAAATTCCTGCTGGTAATTAATATCCAGGCTGGTAAGGGGTTCATCCAGGAACAGGTAACGAAATCCATTTTTTGGCTTTTCCCATATTTGTGCCAGCACCCTTGCATATTGCACCCTTTGCTTTTCTCCGCCACTGAGGGTCAAATAATTTCTTTCTTTGAATGCTGTTAAATTCATCCGTTCCATTACTTCATTGCAAATGGTCTCATCTTTTTTACCAGGATTAAATATGAAATGAGGGTATCGTCCCATCATAACCACTTCATCTACCATCAAAGGAAAACTCAACTCCGGTTGCTGGCTCATTACCGCCCTGCTTTTTGCGAGTTCTTCTTTTTTAAAATGGGTTATTTTTTCACCCGCATATAAAACAGTCCCTTCATATCCATTTACTTCACCGCTGAATATCTTAAGAAAAGTAGATTTACCCGAACCGTTGGGCCCCAGTATCATATTAAATTCACCCGGATGAAATTCAGCGCTGATATTATTTAGTATCAGCTTTTTACCAATGCTGTAATATATTTTTTCCGTTTTAAGCATTATAGCCTCCTTTATGCTGCACCAGGTTAAAGCGCTTTAAGAGTATGATGAAAATGGGAGCGCCAACCAATGAAGTAATGATACCAATAGGAACTTCTGCAGGCGCTAATAGCAATCTTGCACACATATCTGCAAGTACCAGCAGCATTGCACCGGTGATCATAGCCGCAGGCAATAATTTTTTATTATCGCTGCCAATTAACAGGCGTAATACATGTGGTACGATGAGCCCCATAAAACTGATAACACCTACAAATGCAGTGGCAACGGAGACCATTGCCGTATTTAAAAGCATGATCCTTCTTTTTAGTTTATCTGCATCTACGCCCAAATAACCGGCTTCTTCTTCACCCAGTAACAAAGTATTTAACTGTTTGGAATACCGGAGTGAAAAAATAAAGATCACCGTTGCAACAGTTCCTACGATGAAGACCTGTTGCCATGATGCACCTGAAAAAGTTCCAAGGTTCCAGAAGGTGATGCTTCTTGCCTGCGGGTCTCTTGCTATATAACTCATAAAGCCTGTGCCGCTTAAACAAACTGCATTAACAGCAATGCCAATAAGCAGTAACGACATGATAGAAACCCGCTTTGCATTTTTCGCCAGTGAATAAACAATATAAGTAGCAAGCAAGGCGCCGCCAAAAGCAACGAGGGGTACAAGTAAAGGGCCTGTAAAACTTTTTATTACGGGGCTGAATTTTGGCGCCATTACAAATACAATTGATGCCCCAAGAGCAGCTCCTGCACTGGTTCCTACTAACCCCGGTTCTACAATGGGGTTACGGAACAGTCCCTGCATCAGTACACCACTTACTGCTAATATAGCTCCTGTGATGGCACACAATAAAACCCTGGGAAACCGTAGCTGGATAAAAACACCTTCATAAATATTTGAAGGCCCCTGGCCGTTAAAAAAATGTTTTATTGATGAAAACATATCCGAGGGCAGTATAGGAACAGCACCGAATGCAATTGCACAAAGCAATACGATCAGCAACAGCGTGATCAAGACAGGAAAGAAGAATTTATTTTTTCTCAGCACTTGTTGGGGTATGAAGTAGGTTGATCAAATTAATAATATTTTCACCGGTACGCGGGCCGAAATAAATAAGGTCATGTTCTTCAAAACGAACAACGCGTTTATTTTTTCCTGCATTCGTTAAGGAAACGCCGGGCACACTGCTGATGAATTTATCCATGCTGCCCATCCTGTCGTAACCAAAATCCGTTGCAATGATAATGTCGGGATTAGCAAGTGCAACAGCTTCGGCACTCATTTCCCTTCCGCCTTTTCCACCATAGGTTGCAGGAGAAGCACCCGCAAGGCGTATCATTTTATCACCAACGCCGTTCCTTCCGCTCATTACAAAGTAGTTGTTGTTCCTGAGACCAAAATGAATGATCATCACCCGCAGGGAATCTTTTATGTTCAGTGCTTTTAATGTATCCGCGGCTTTTGCAATACCGGATTCCATTTTCTTAATGACCGAATCTGCTTTTATCTCCTTTCCAAAAAAGGCACCGAGTTGCTTTAATAATAATTTGGCGCTGTCGATGGTATTTGCCCCGCCAAATGCTTTAATGTTTAAGCCTGCTTTTGTTATCTGCGGAAGCACATTCTCCGGTCCAATATCATTACTGTGAATGACCAGGTCAGGGTTCATGGAAATAATACTTTCAGGGCTCAATGCCCGGTGATAGCCAACGGTCTTCAGTAATTTGGCGCTGTCGGGGTAAGTACTGCTCAGGTCCACGGCAACAATATCATGCCCTTTATCCAAAGCAAAGACCATTTCGGTTAAATGCTTGGATAAGCAAACGATACGCATATCTTTTGTTCCATCCACTTCTTTATTTCCGAACCTGCCGCAGGAAACAAGTAAAACAAGCAGGGAAAATATTATTGGTAAAAATATTTTTTTCATGTTGTTGTATTAAAAATTAAAGAGGCAATCTTAAAAAGACTGCCTCTTTAACCAGGAATTAAAAAATGTATTTCAGATTCAATCCGCCATATACAACAGCTTTTGGAGGAGCTGGTATATACGCATCGGCTAATTGATTAACAAAGATCATGATCGGGTATCGTGTCCCTCCTATATTATTTACACCCAAAAATAGATCCATTAAGAAATGACTGGATAAATTCTTTTTGAAACCAATTTTTCCATTCAGTAAATTATAGCTGGAAGCATAATAGGTGGTAAATATCTTGGGATTCACTCCCGCAGCACTGGTTTTGGTTGTACCAATTGTAACCCCGTCTTTATAGATATGTACCAGGTTTGCATAAAGGCCAAACCTGGTTGCCACATCCACTCCTAAAGCGTTCATGATTTCGGGTACTCCATATACAGCTTTACCGCTGTAATCAATGGTATCACGTGCTGCAACAGTAGCCCCGGTTACGATCTTAAAATCATTTCCATATTTGAAATCGGAATAGGTGAAATTGATGAACGGAGTAACATTAGTAATTACACTGTTCACATTATTCACTACTGCATATTTCAATGTTGCTTCAACGCCTTTATGTTTTTGCGTACTGCCGTTCACCATATAACTATAGGCCGTGGTGGTAGCGTTCAACGGTACGGCTACCGCTGTCATTTTATTGTGAATATTAAAGGAGAATAAAGCCAACTGGTAGGTCAACCTGTCTTTTAATAATGATCCCTTTGAACCGACTTCAAACTGATCACCGAATTCGGGCTTTAAGCTGTTATTGATAAAACCGGATGCAGGTGTAGCGCCAACGACCGGCGTAACAATAAAGAAATAAGAACTGGTCGGAGCTTTATATCCCTTGCTATAGGAAGCATATGCCGAAACTTTTTTGCTGAAAACCTTATTCACAGCAAGATGTGGTGACCACATCCCCTTGTAGCTGGTATCAAAATGACCCGCATAGGTGGTTGTGATCGCCCTGAAACGATCGTCCAAAGAAATTTTTTGAGAACTGTAACCTATACCTGCTGACAGAGACAGATCATGTGGAAAGGCTAACGTCCATTCTGTAAAAAACGAGGTCGGCTGCGTTTCATAAGCCACGTTGGATGTAATTGCATTTATCACATAATAGGGACTAACGCCATATGTATAAGTACCGGGATTCGGGTCATTAGGATTAACTTTCATACTGTATCCAACCGTTTGCGCATTCTGCCGCTGAATTTCCATTCCGGTGATCCCATTTAGTCCAACGTTGTCGCCCACTGAAATTTTTGTATCGAATGAAGTGCGGAAGCCATAATTGACAGTATTTTTATCCGTCCATCCTCCGGCACTACTTGCATCACTTTTGAAACCGGTACCAAATACAGTAGAAGTGTTGGCAAATCCTTTGGTAAAATTATAAATATGCGTTACTCCTGCCCTGTAAGTAACAACATGGCTGTGCGCATTGTTCCTGATGTAATTAGGGTTGCCTGAATAATCCTTGTTTGCCCATTGTGCAATAGTCAGCTCGCCTAATCTTTCATCATAACTGTCAGTGAAACCAACATAAGCTGAAAAATTCTGCTTTTCATTTGGTTGACTCATCAGTACCAGGTTAGCAAAATCCTTGTGCGAAGCATTATGAATGGAGAAACCATCTGATTTTTGCTTGCCATAATTCAATAAAATGCCGCTGCGTTCATTTCCTGTTGCAAAGCGGGTGGTGTATCGTTGCAAGCCATAATTTCCAAACATAATTTCCTGGCTGATAGAAGTTCTTCCGTTTTCAGGTTTAAGGGTCCTGAAACTGACCACCCCGGAAATAGCTTGTCCGTATAATGTTCCTGCAGGGCCCTTCAATACTTCGACATTTCCCAGCGATGCGAAATCGATATCGTCCAATGTTGTTATTCCTTCTGCATCCGTAAGCGGGATATCATTTACATAGACCTTATATCCCTGGCCGTCAAAATTGCTGTTAATTCCATTCGTACCTCTTGATCCGTTACCATAGCCACGGATATTAAATTGCTGACCTCCTGAAACAGTTCTCCTGTTCATGATCACACCAGGCACACTGGTTTCAATAACGTCCTGTAGAAAAATGCCTTGTCCTCTTTTTAATTCTACGGGCGTAAGTTTGGTAATTGATACAGGTTGATATAAAAGATTTTTATTAGTGGACGCAGTGGAAGAGATCTCAACATTACCAAGTGTTCTTCCTGTTGATTGTAGTGAGACTTTTAACTCTTCATCACAGTTTTTTATTTTTTGCCTGTAGGTTTCATATCCTACAAATGAAACTGTAAGCTCCGATGATTTACAATCCATGGAGAACATGCCATCTTTATCAGTAGTTGTGCTTGTGCTGCCAAAGCTTACAGTGGCGCCACTCAGCGGTTTATTATTTGATGCGTCAAAAACTTTCCCCTTTAAGTTTTTTTGCGCAAGTGCTGTAATGGTTAAAAAAAACAGGGGTATCGCTAATAGTATTAAACGTTTCATATAAAATGGTTAGAAATAATAAAATATAAACAGCATGCATTAACCGCTAAGGAGTTAAACAAACTATTAATTGATGTGAAAACTGAGATACAGGTCAGCAATACTTAGGAGGAGGCGTAATTGCATTATAACAGCCTGCCTGTATTAATTCTGTATAATTTGAAAACTGCCGGGCAATGATCTGCCAGCTATCGTGTATAGAAAAAGTTGCGGGTTCATGATATAATGGAAATATCAGGAATTTGATCGTTGCATGGCCATAAGGACTGGCAGGCTTATCCTTTTGATGAAGAAGGTTATTCATATGGCTTACCATTTTTTCCTCCTTATGATCAAAAAAACCTGTAAGTGATATTTGATCGCCCTCCTTATGGTAAGACTTTACATCGAACATCTTCCCGTCAACCAATATCTCTTTTTCGTGTTTTATCCAGTAAAGCTTTTCAGGTGATATCTTAATTGTTATTAAAATTTCTGTTTCAAAACGGGCCCTTCTTTGATATTGTAAAACCTTCTGTCTTACTACCACAGTAACAGAAAAGATCAGCGGAATTGCCAGTAGCAGCAATAATCCCAATGCAGTTATATTTTTTCGACGCCGGTACATAAACACCAGACGAAGTTAGGGAATTATTTTTTTCTTATCAGGCTGTCAATTGGGTAGTTGGCCTTCATCGTATCCATTACTGCTGATACCCAGCTGGCAATTAATCGTCTTTGCATTGGGGCGAGTTTGGCACCCTTGTGTACCCATAGATAAGAGTCCAGTGGCATTAGATCCTTTTCCACCATCTCATCTATCTCTTCCAGTTTATGATACTGGCGCCTGAGGTTATAGCTGGCGAATTCAGAAAAATCCAGGTGTTTTTTACCATCTTTTATATGGTTATCGAGCCACCAGGCCACCGGCTGCACGTGTGCATACCAGGGATAAACGGTGTTATTACTGTGACAATCATCGCAACTTGTTTTAAGGATATTCTTCACCTCTCCCGGAACAGCATACAATTTACTTATATGATTGGCGCCTGGGCCGTCAGCCTTGTTTTTAGCCGGGCGAAAGAACTGGATAATAATAAATGCGAATAACAATAAGAGGAGAAAGCCCTTGAAAATTTTTTTCAACATATATCTGTTTATCAAATCAGGATATTACCTGTCATTTCTTTAGGAACAGGTAAGTTCATAATGGTTAAAATTGTAGGTGCGATGTCACCCAGTTTTCCCGTTTTGATCTTTCCCTTCCACCCGATAGCTATCGGGTTATTATCAATAATAAAAAGCGGAACTAAATTTAAAGAGTGTGCGGTATTGGGTGTTCCGTCTTCATTGATCTCGTAATCTGCATTGCCATGATCGGCCGTTAAAAGAACTGCATAGTCATTTTGCAATGCTGTAGTAACCACTTTTCCCACACATTCATCAACGGTCTCAACAGCTTTTATTACTGCATTCCAAATGCCGGTATGCCCCACCATGTCTGCATTTGCGTAATTAAGACAAATAAAATCCGCTGTTTTATTTTTTATCTCCGGCACAATAGCTTCCGTTACTTCATAAGCACTCATCTCGGGCTTCAGGTCGTAAGTAGCCACTTTGGGAGAAGGTACCATTATTCTTTTCTCACCATCAAAAGGCACTTCCCTGCCACCGCTGAAAAAGAAACTTACATGCGGGTATTTTTCTGTTTCTGCTATGCGGATCTGTGTTTTGTGATTCTGCTGTAAAATTTCCCCCAGTGTATTTTTCAGGTCATCATTATTAAAAACAACGTTCACATTTTTATAACTATGCTCATACTGCGTCATGCTGGTATAATCAAGGTCTAATTTTTTCATCGCAAATTCAGGTAAATCAGCCTGCGTAAGTACCTGTGTAATTTCCCGGCAGCGATCGGTCCTGAAATTAAAACAGATGACCACATCATTGTTTTGGATCTTGACGTTTGGTAACGCATTATTGACGATCGGCTTAATGAACTCATCGGTAACACCGCTTTCATAAGATGCCTTTACCGCAGCTAAAATATTATCGGCCTTTTCTCCAACTCCATTCACCAAAGCATCATAAGCGATCTTTATTCTTTCCCATCGCTTATCCCTGTCCATGGCATAATACCTGCCTGTTACTGTTGCGATATTGCCAGTTGTTTGCACAAGGTGATCCTGGAGATCGGATAAGAAACTAAACCCGCTTCTCGGGTCTGTATCCCTGCCATCGGTAAATGCATGGATGCATACATTTTTCAGGCCTTTTTCAGCACAAAGACTTGTCAGGGCCTTCAGGTGATTAATATGAGAATGAACACCGCCATCACTCACCAAGCCAATCAGGTGTAAAGGTTTATTATTCTCTTTAGCGTGACTTATGGCATTTAACAGTATTTGGTTATTGGCAAATTCTCCGGTGCGTATCGCAACGTTAATGCGCTGTAATTCCTGGTAAACAACCCGTCCTGCACCAAGGTTAAGATGCCCTACCTCGCTATTACCCATTTGTCCATCCGGCAGGCCAACATCCTCCCCACAGGTTACAAGGGTTGTATTAGGATATTTTGCATATAAAGAACTGACAAATGGGGTATTGGCGTGTTGAATAGCATCACTGCTTTTTACCTTCCCTAATCCCCACCCATCCATAATAATCAGTATAACTTTCTTATCTTCCATACGGTAAAACTAAAATATTTGCAGCTAAGTGCAATTGAATATTGTCATAGGGTATAAAAACGGCTGTTTCACTGCAATTTTAACACAGGTTGGCACGTTTTTAGACAAATTAGGGCATGATAAAAACATTGAAAATATGAAACGCTTTTTTACACTTTTGGCAGTAACCGCAATGTTCTGTTCTTTTACTCTTTTTTCAAGTATCGACGAAGTGATTAGTGCAATGAAGACGGGCAATTCATCAGAGGTTGCAAAGTTTTTCGATAACACGGTTGAACTTAATATGCCGGGTAAAAGTAACAGCTACAGTAAAAGCCAGGCAGAGCTGGTTCTAAAAGATTTTTTCACTTCAAACACTGTAAAAAATTTTGAAATAATACATAAAGGAGAAAACTCCGGTTCGCAATATTGTATCGGCACACTTGTTACAAAGGCCGGCTCTTTCAGAACAACCATATTTATGAAACAAAAGGGAGATAAGCAGGTATTGCAGGAGATAACTTTTGAGAATAAATAACGTTCTTTAAAACAAATAATATTAACCCCGGATTTCCGGGGTTTTGTTTTTGTGTTCTTCTTAGCTTTGTTGGTATGAATCTCAAAGATCAATTAGAACTACTTATAAAAAATGCTTTGGCCGAAGATATTGGAGACGGGGACCATTCCACGCTTTCTTCCATTGCACAGGAAACAGAAGGCAAAGCTGTCTTAAAAATAAAAGAAGCCGGTTTACTTGCCGGTATGCAGGTAGCGGAGAAAATTTTTCGTTACATGCAGCCGGATATTATTTTTATTCCGTTTAAAAAAGATGGCGATGAGATGAAACCGGGAGATACAGCATTTGAAGTGAAAGCAAAAGTACATACCATCCTGCAGTGCGAACGCCTTGTGCTCAATTGCATGCAGCGCATGAGTGGTATTGCCACACTAACCAGGCAATACACAGATAAGCTGGCCCCGTTTAAAACAAAATTGCTGGACACGAGAAAGACAACGCCTAATTTCAGGTTGTTGGAAAAAGAAGCAGTTCGTATCGGGGGAGGAATGAATCACCGCTTTGGCTTATATGATATGATCATGCTGAAAGACAACCATATTGATTATTGCGGCGGAATTGAAAAGGCAATAGAAAAAGCATATGCCTATGTGCAGCAGCAAAAACCCGGTTTAAAAATTGAAGTAGAAACAAGGAATATCGAAGACGTGAAAAAAGTAATGGCCGTTGGAAAAATAGACCGCATCATGCTGGATAATTTTGCGCCAGCCCTGATCAGCGAAGCATTGCTGCTCATAAATGGTAGATACGAAACAGAAGCAAGCGGAGGTATCAACCTGGATAATATTGAAACTTATGCCGCCACCGGGGTAGATTATATTTCAAGCGGCGCCGTCATTCACCAGGCAAGAAGCCTCGACCTGAGTTTAAAGGCTGTAATCATTTAAGATCGTATCATGTCAAAGAAAAAAACAGGATTGGGTGGATTGGTTTATTCAACCGATCCGGATTTTAAACCTGCAGAGCAAAATACCGAAGAGCAGGAAACCTTAATGCCATCACAGCAAAAATTAAGGATACGTTTGGATACTAAACACAGGGCCGGTAAAGCAGTCACTTTAATTGAAGGTTTTATTGGCAAGGATGATGACCGGGAAGAACTGGGAAAAAAATTAAAAAGTTTTTGTGGTACAGGCGGCTCAGTAAAAGACGGAGAAATAATTGTGCAGGGTGATAACAGGGATAAAGTATTGCAGTGGCTGCAAAAGAACGGGTATTCACCTTCAAAGAAAATATAGGTATTAACGCTCTCCCGGTTCTTTAACGTCAATGCTCAATGCGCCGCTGGGGCATTTTTTCACCTGGTCAATTATCTGTTGTGTTTCTGCCTGGCTCATATCTATCCATGGCCTGCGTCGCGGGTCAAAGACAGCAGCAAGTCCTTTAAAACAAATTCCTGAATGAATACAGATCTCCGGTTTCCAGATGACTGTTATTCCCTCATTGCTGTAATGATGTGTTTTTATTGGCATAAATCTATTTAACATTAAAGCCCATGTAATTTACGTTAAAAAGCAGTTTTATGCCTACTTTTACATCAAACCGGTCTATGATCTCTAAAATCTCAGAAGGGATTACCATAAGTGTGGAAACATACTACCAGCCTGATTACAGCAATCCGGTTAACGGTGAATTCATGTTTGCTTATCGCATCACTATTGAAAATAATAATACATTCCCGGTAAAGCTTTTAAGAAGGCATTGGCATATCTATGACAGCAACGGAAGCTTACGTGAAGTTGAGGGTGAAGGCGTTGTAGGTGTACAGCCACAAATAAATCCTGGCGAATCTTATCAATATGTGAGCGGTTGTAACCTGCGCACCGAAATGGGAAAGATGTATGGCACTTACCTTATGGAGAATATAACTAATAAAAAAACCTTTGATGTAGCGATACCTTCTTTTGAAATGTATGCCCCGTTCAAATTGAGTTAATTTAACCTTTCTTGTATCGTTTTTTAGCTTACCTTTCACTGTAAGAAAATAATTTTAGAGACATTCTCTGATCTTAAATTTCAAATTTATCCCCTTTTTAATACAGGAGCCCGTGTGAGAACAATGTTCTAACCAACCTGTTTATTTATTATGGCAAAAATTACATTTTCAAACCGTAACAACGATTTTTATCAAAGCGTAAAAAATTCTGTAGAGGAATATTTTACGAACAATAAAATTAAAAGAACCGGTGATTGGAGGCTATTCAGTAAAACCTTAATTCTTGTTTTTACTGCCATAGCGATGTATACCTTAATATTATTTGCGCCCATAAGCGGCTTAGTCGCCCTGTTAATGTGCGCTGTTTTAGGAATTGCACTGGCGTCCATTGGGTTTAGCGTAATGCATGATGCCAACCACGGGAGCTATTCAACCAGGCCAAAGCTAAACGACTTCCTGGGGTTAAGCTTAAATGCAATGGGTGCAAGCTCTTATTTCTGGAAGCAAAAGCATAATATCATTCATCATACCTATACCAACGTGGATGGTATTGATGATGACATTGCCAAAAGCCCTATCATTCGCCACTGCGAATCTCAAAAATGGGTGCCTGCCCATAAAGTGCAATACCTGTATCTTTTACCGGTCTATTCTTTATCTACTATTTTCTGGATATTCATAATGGATTTTACAAAATACTTTTCCCGTAAGATATTTACAACAGACGCCTGGAAGATGTCGGCAAAGAATCATATCATTTTTTGGACAACAAAATTTTTGTATATCACATTTTACATGGCGATTCCAATTATGGGATGGGGTTTTTTACCATGGCTTGCGGGTTATATGGTATTAAATGTAGTAATGGGATTGTTCTTGTCGCTGGTTTTCCAATTAGCGCATGTGGTGGAGAACACAGAATTTGAACACGTTCCTCTTGATGCTACCAAGCATATGGAATTAGCCTGGGCAGAACACCAGATGAAAACTACCGCAAATTTTGCAATGGGCAATAAGGTCATTTCCTGGTTTGTTGGCGGGTTGAACTACCAGATCGAACATCACCTTTTTCCCCGCGTAAGCCATGTGCATTACCCGGTCATCAGCAAAATAGTAATGGAAAAATGTAAAGAATATAACCTGCCTTATAATAAATATGATACCATGTTTGAAGCCGTGGCTTCACATTTCAGGGTAATGATATCTCTCGGAAAAAGACCTGTAGCGGAAGTTGAACAGGTTAAGGCTGCATAACTCAGGGTTTATATTTTGCTTCACGAAAGATCGTTTCCGCATCTGTAGCCATTAATTGCTGTAAACTGTATTCCGGGTTCTTCTGCATGAATTTTTTTACGATCTGCCATCCTGTAAAAGAACCAATATTACCCGGCGAAGCCTCTCCAAGCTCCTGCGTTTTTGGACTCTCCCCGATATAATTCTTAATGATATTATTATCTATTGTCTGCAAAAAATTGTTCTGGACGAACAGGTCCCAGATGGCCCTTTCGTGTTCATACGCATCTTTTAACTGCCCGTTGCTGTATCCTATTAATTTATATTCATCAGTGGCTGGTAGTATTTTGCTAAGTACATACAGGCGCTTTCCTTTTTCCACCATTTGCTGCACGAGGGGCTTATCTTCCACTTTTTCACGGAAGAGATCGAGCACCATATTTTTCATACTGTTCACAGCAATATAGCCTGGTTCAAAGCGGTTGCTGATATAACCGGGATATATTTCCTGCACCATTGCTGTTTTATACAATGAATAATTTTTACCGAGGTGATGATGCAAGCCCACGATGATGGCATCATCAGAAAGGATATCGCCATAGCCATCAAGGGGGCCGACATAAGTAATGATCTTGCGTGGCGTTTTATAATTTGGAAAATAATGTTTCAGGAGCTGCAGCCCCTGCTTTATTTCTTTTTCGTAAGGCGTAAAATCTTTGAATACTATCGCCGCGGTATCAAACACTCTTTTATAAGCAGTAATAAAGCCACGTACATAATTTGCTGCTGTATCGGCAGACCAGCGGGGGTCACAATTTAAAATGGTAGCTAAAAAATTTTCGCCGAATGAAGGATATTTTGCCTGCAGCAGGTCAAGCTGTGTTGTAAAATTCAGGGTATCTAAAGCGAACAATTCTTTTTCGAAGCGCTGGGTCGTTAGTTCAATTTTAATACCGGATACATCCGGTACCTTCTCCCCGTTATTACATGAAAATAATAAGCCGGACATGATAAGAAATACAAAAACTATTCTCATTTTCTTAATTTAACTTTGCAAACAGGTAAAACATTTCTACACATAAAGTTAAGCCCCTTTGGGGGTTTGGGGCATGAAAATATTTTTAGCACAGCAAAATTATCACATCGGTAATTTTGAAAGTAATACAAAAAAAATAGTCGGGGCTATTGAGCTGGCCAAACAACAGGGAGGCGACCTTGTTGTGTTCAGCGAACTGAGTGTTTGCGGCTATGCCCCATGTGATTTCCTGGAGTTTGATGATTTTATAAATAAAAGCTATGCCGCCCTTGATATCATAAAGCAACACGCAGATACCATTGCTGTGCTTGTTGGTGCGCCGGACAGGAATGCGGTGCGGGAGGGGAAAGACCTGTTTAATGCAGCTTATTTATTGTATGAAAAAGAAATAAAGGGAATTGCACATAAAACATGCCTGCCCAATTATGATGTATTTGATGAATACCGCTACTTTGAACCTGCCTATGAATGGAGCGTGATGGTGTTCAAAGGAAAAAAGCTGGCCGTAACCATTTGTGAGGATATCTGGAACCTGGGAGATAATCCATTATACCGCAACTGCCCGATGGATGAACTGATGAAGCAAAAGCCGGATATGATGATAAACCTTTCGGCATCACCCTTTGATTATACGCATGACGAGGACCGTAAGGCAACCATCAAATCAAATGTGAGCAAATACAAAATACCCCTGTTCTATTGCAATGCTGTTGGCAGCCAGACCGAAATAGTATTTGACGGCGCATCACTGGTATTTGATGCAACGGCTAACCTTTGCGGACAGCTTCCAATGTTTGAAGAAGCCATTCAGTCTTTTAATTTAAATGATAACGGAACAATTGATGCTGCGGTAATAGAGCCGGCCGGCCGCATGCCCGATAAAGAGATGGAACCAATCCGGCTGGAAGAAGACCTGAACATCAAACAGGTGCATGATGCTATTGTTCTGGGGATAAGCGACTATTTTTCAAAAATGGGATTTACAAAGGCCATTATCGGCAGCAGTGGCGGTATTGACAGCGCTGTTACCATGGTACTTGCATGCAGGGCCTTAGGAAAAGAAAATGTGAGGGCCGTTCTCATGCCTTCAGAGTATTCTACTTCTCATTCGGTAAATGATGCCGAGCAATTGAGTTTGAACCTCGATAACCCTTATGATATCATCCCGATCGAAAATATTTACAATAGTTTTTTGGAGGAATTGAAACCGGTGTTCAAAGGCCTGCCATTTGGTATTGCCGAAGAAAATATACAAAGCCGCAGCAGGGGAAACCTGTTAATGGCCATTGCCAACAAGTTTGGATATATTTTACTGAACACGTCTAACAAAAGTGAACTGGCAACAGGCTACGGAACTTTATACGGCGATATGGCAGGTGGGATTGGGGTGCTGGGTGATTGTTATAAATTACAGGTATATGCTTTGGCAAAGCATATCAACAGCGAAAAAGAGATCATTCCAAACAATATTATTTTAAAGCCACCAAGCGCTGAATTACGCCCGGGGCAAAAAGATTCTGATTCCTTACCCCCTTATGAACAGCTCGATAAAATTTTATACCAGTACATTGAACGAAGGCAGGGGCCTAATGAAATTAAAAAGCAGGGGTTTGATCCTGTGCTTGTTGACCGTATTTTAAAGCTGGTAAATGTCAATGAATACAAGCGCAACCAGTTTTGTCCCATCATCCGCATATCACCAAAGGCATTTGGGGTGGGGAGGAGGATGCCGATCGTTGGAAAATACCTGAGCTGATTTAGATTTTCTCAACCGTCACTGCTGTTCCATAAGCCAATACCTCGGTAACACCGTTCATCACTTCGTTGGCATCATACCGCATATTGATGATAGCGTTTGCGCCACGCTCATTGGCGTGCTGCAGCATTAGTTGATAAGCTTCCTCTCTCGTCCTTTCACACAGTTCCACATAAATGGAAATCTTGCCGCCGAAAAGGGTTTGAAAGCCACCCGCAATATTGCCCAGCAGGCTGCGGCTACGCACAGTAATACCTCTCACGATACCAAGGTGTTTGGTAATGCGGTAGCCTTCCAGTGTATTGGAGGTTGTAATAAGTTGTTGATCTATCATAACTAAGGTTTTTAATTTAAGCGCCTTTTAACAAAGTTTTTCCTGCCCGCTAAAACGGCAGAATTTTTGTTTGGCGCATAGTTCGTACTTTGCAAGATAAAAAAAATAGCAGCTCAAATTTAATAATAAAGTTATGGCGCAAACTTCCGAAGACATCCGTTTACTGAACGAAAAGATCCACCATGCAGCGGGGTTTATTACCCGTATAAATGATGAATTAAGCAAGGTGATTGTTGGACAACAGGGCATGATAGAACGATTGCTTATAGGCCTGCTGAGCAATGGCCATGTATTGCTGGAAGGCGTTCCGGGCCTGGCAAAGACCTTGTCCATTAAATCACTGGCCCAGTCTGTTCATGCCGATTTCAGCCGCATACAATTTACACCCGACCTTTTGCCCGCCGATGTGGTTGGTACCATGATCTATAACCAGGCAAAGAATGAATTTTTCGTTCGCAAGGGACCCATCTTTTCCAATTTCATCCTGGCAGATGAAATTAACAGGGCCCCGGCAAAAGTGCAGAGCGCTTTACTGGAGGCCATGCAGGAAAGGCAGGTGACCATTGGCGATACTACCTATAAACTGCAGGAACCCTTTCTTGTATTGGCAACACAAAATCCTATTGAACAGGAGGGAACCTATCCTTTACCGGAAGCGCAGGTAGACAGGTTCATGTTAAAGGTGGTGATAGATTATCCATCAAAATCCGAAGAGCAGCTCATCATCCGCCAGAATACGCTGGGTTTGAGCTTCCCGCCAATAAACCCGGTGGCGTCTGCCAGCGAGATATTGACTGCGAAGGAATTGGTGCGACAGGTATATCTTGATGAAAAGGTTGAGAATTACATACTGGATATTGTATTTGCAACACGTTTCCCTGATAAATATAACCTGCCCAAACTTAAGCCATTGATCGGCTTTGGCGGATCGCCAAGGGCAAGTATCAATTTAGCGCTTGCAGCTAAAGCATATGCTTTTTTAAATAAGCGGGCCTATGTTATTCCCGAAGACGTAAGAAGCATTTGTAAAGACGTATTGCGTCATCGTATCGGCTTAACCTACGAAGCAGAAGCTGAGAACATAAATGTGGAGCAGATCATAAATGAAATTTTAAGGGTTGTGAATGTTCCTTAAAGCACGTTCCTCGTTTCTTGTTCCTTGGTGGGGGAATTAATACTTTATAAACTATATAATTTCCATAACAAGAAACGGAACAACGAGCAACCAGAAACCAGTAACGATTAATGCTAACAACAGAAGAAATATTAAAAAAAGTACGTGAGCTTGAGATCAAGAGCAAGAAGATCACCACGCATTTATTTACGGGTGAGTACCATTCTGCTTTTAAAGGAAAGGGTATGAGCTTCCGCGAAGTGAGGGAATATTATGCCGGTGATGACGTACGCTTTATAGACTGGAACGTTAGCGCAAGATTCAGCCATCCTTTTACCAAGGTTTTTGAGGAAGAAAGAGAACTTACCGTAATGCTGCTGATAGACACCAGCGCCAGCAATTTTTTTGGAACCGTAACAAAGCAAAAAAAGGACCTTATTATAGAACTGGCTGCTGTACTTACTTTCAGCGCCATCAGTAATAATGATAAGGTAGGCGTGATCTTTTTTAGTGATAAAATTGATAAATACATTGCTCCAAAGAAAGGGAGAAAACACGCGTTGTATATTGTAAGGGAGTTGCTGACCGTAGAGGCTACAAAAAAAGGCACAGACCTGGATGGAGCTATTAAATTTTTCACCCGGTCGGTAAAACAAAGGAGCATTGCTTTTTTATTAAGTGATTTTTTAGCTACGGGTTATGATGATGACCTGAAGGTAATTGGCAATAAGCATGATGTGATCGGGATAAGGGTATATGATAAAATGGATATGCAGTTGCCGGATGCAGGGTTGTTGCAGGTGCAGGACCCCGAAACAAATAAAAGTAAATGGATAGACAGCAGTAATGTTTTGGTTCGCTATAATTACCAGCAACATTTTATGGAACAGAGCGAATTGAGTAAGAATTATTTCAGGCAGGCAGGTGCAGAGTTATTGCACGTGCGTACAGATGACGACTATGTAAAAATATTGCAGAAGTTTTTTATTAAAAGAAGATGATCATTAAATAATAATGACGAAAAGAAAAAACAACCGGAGAGCATTATATATTGGAATGGCAAGCTGTTTTTCTTTTTGCGCATCTTTTTGTTTTGGCCAGGACATTCAAACTTCTACCGACAAAAAAAGCATACTGATCGGTGAGCAGGTACAGCTTAAGATAAAAGCAGTATTTCCAACTGCTAACTCAAACCTGAAAAATTGGTTTGCCATCCCGGATTCCATTCCCCATTTTGATATTGTAGAAACAGGCAAGGTTGATAGTACCAGTAATGCGGATAATTCGAAAACTTTTGAGCAAACAATTATTTTTACCAGCTTTGATTCAGGAAGATGGGTATTCCCTTCATTAAATGCAGGAACACTTCGAACTGATTCGATATCTATCAATGTTTTCTATTCTCCTGCCGACAGTACGAACCAGCTTCGTGATATAAAGCCGATCATCCCGGTTTCTTATACAGATTATCTATGGTATTATATTGCAGGCGGAATTGTCTTGCTCCTGGCGATTATTTTTTTATTGTACAGGTATTGGAAGAAGAACAGGACGCTAAAACCCGCAGGGCCGGCATACAAACTACCGCCCTATGATGAAGCGATGCAGGAAATAAAAAAACTGGCAGAATATAATTTGCAAAATGCAGAAGAAGTAAAACTATTTCATATTAAGTTATCAGGTATATTTAAAAGGTACCTTGGACGTAAGCAAAATAAAAATCTCTTGAATAAAACAACCAGTGATCTGTTGATAAGAATGAAAGAGAGTAACATGGCGCAGGAAAATATTTCGGCACTCGCAACAGCACTTCGTAGTAATGATGCCGTAAAGTTTGCCAAATATCTTCCCCCGGTGCCAGAATCTGAGGAATGTATGATGACGATAAAAGCTACAATAAATTTAATAGAACAATCCACCGGATCCGGTGGACAAACAGTAAACACAAAACCTTAAACAGATTTTGCTTTTTGATTATTTTAAAAATATAACCTTTGGCCAGCCCTGGTCCTTCAGTTTACTGGTTTTGGTACCTGTACTTATAGGCTGGTATGCGTTTAAAAATAACCGGCACCAGGGTTCTTTGCTTATTTCGGATTCATCAGCCAAAGGATTGACCAGTTGGAAGACGGCTTTCCGGCACCTGCCTTTTGTACTAAGATTGCTTGCTATAATATGCATTATCACAGCACTTGCCCGGCCACAAACAAAATTTGAAGAACAGAACGTGGAAGGCGAAGGTGTTGATATTGTCCTTTGCATAGATGTAAGCGGAAGCATGACCGCACAGGACCTCACACCCAACCGGCTTGAAGCGGCAAAAAAGGTTGCGATCGATTTTGTCAATAAACGCTTAACGGACAGGATAGGCATCGTTATTTTT
>Ga0193708_1000036_pt1 | contig 27963 bp, 24 predicted proteins | sample H3c1metaG_FD_160570 | JGI IMG/M metagenome (GOLD analysis project Ga0193708, IMG submission 160570) | Soil microbial communities from a riparian zone of the East river system, Colorado, United States - H3c1 | ecosystem: Environmental > Terrestrial > Soil > Riparian zone | place: USA: East River...
CACCATACCCTGTGTCATTTGCAACAGTAAAAACAGGATGGCAATGTGCAAAAAATGTATTGACAGTAGGGGCAATGAACCAGGCTGATTATTCCATTGCAAATTTCAGCAGCCGCGGCCCTGTAGGCGATGGAAGGTTAAAGCCCGAGATCGTTGCCAATGGTGTCAACTTGCTTTCAACAAGACATAATAATACCTACGGAGGTAATAGTGGAACCAGTATGTCGGGGCCCGTTGTTGCGGGTGCAGTAACCTTACTAAATGAACAATACCGCAAATCAAATTCAGGTGCTATACCTAAAGCGTCTTTAATAAAAGCATTGATCTGTAATACGGCAGAAGACTTAGGTAACCCGGGACCGGATTATACTTTTGGCTTTGGTAATTTAAATGCAAGAAGGGCAGCAGAGGCCATTGAGAACAACCGTTATTTTATAAGCAGTACAACGCCATCATTGAACACTATTGCAGTGCCTCCCGGTGTCAGGCGTTTGAAAGTAATGTTATACTGGGCCGACCCTGCAGCAGCAGCAAACGCTGCAACTACATTAATGAATGACCTTGATCTTACCGTAACTGCACCCGGACCGGTAACGCGTTTTCCCCTGGTATTGGATGCAACACCCGGTAATGTAAATGCAGATGCAAATGAAACACCAGGCGGGGATCATGTAAATAATATTGAGCAGGTCGTTATTAATAATCCTGCTCCAGGAAACTATGATCTCAACGTCAGCGCTTTTCTTGTTCCGCAGGGACCACAGGAGTATATACTTACCTACCAGATGGACATGAATGGTATAACCGTTGAATATCCTTTTGGCGGAGAGACATTGGTGCCTGGTGAAACAGAAACCATTCGCTGGACCGCTTACGGAGATGAAGCCAATACTTTCACTATCGAATATTTTGATGGAACAGCATGGCACCTCATCGATAATAATGTGGCAGATTCTGCCAGCTCCTATAACTGGATCGTTCCTGCAACAGTGAGCAATAATTACTTAATAAGGGTGAGCAGGAATTTATCTCCATATACCGATCAGAGTGATCATAATTTTATGGTGATCGGACAGCCCGTTCTTCAGCCTGTTCTTCCTGCACCATTAACCGTTCCCTGCGAGGGCTTTGTGCAATTGGATTGGGCTGCTATTACAGGCGCAACATCCTATGATGTCTGGCAGCAGAAAGGAGATAGCATGGCGATCATCGCAAATACAACTGGGCTTACTTACCTGGTGCAGGGATTAAACGATACACAAAAATATTGGTTTGGCGTTAGCGCAAAGAATGGAAGCACGAACGGCCGCCGCTCTCTTTCAAGAACTATAATACCTGCAACAGGCGCCTGTACATTAACAGCTTTTGATAATAACTTTAAAGCGGTGTCCATTGATTCGCCGGTAACCAAAAGGCAATTCACTTCTTCGGTACTTACTACAGCAGAACGAATAAGGTTCACCATTAAAAATTTAGATAACGCTGCCTCATCCGGCAGTTTTAACCTTTACTACCAGGTAAACAGTGATCCCGCCGTGATGGAAAGCAGTTCTTTCGTAATAAATTCACTGGCGTCTTCCCAATACCTGTTTACAACACCTGTTGATCTTTCAGCCGCAGGCATCTATATTATTAAAGCATGGGTGAAAAGAACTGGTGATACACAGGTGCTGGATGATACGGTTTCAGTAACAATAAAAAATTTAGCCAATCCTGTTATTACACTTCCGCTTACCGATGGCTTTGAATCCACCACAGCACAGGAGTATACGGCGAATACTATCGGGCTGGAGGGTGATGACCGCGTTGATTTTAAAACGAATACGGCAAGAGGCCGTGCAAGAACTTTTGTTAATACCGGCTTTGCCTTGACCGGCACCAGGGCGATAACTCTGGACCAGTTTCCATATAATGCCGCATTAAATACCGACAGCCTTTTAATGACCTATAACCTGGGTAATTATACAACAGGGAATCAATTGCGAATAGATTTTTATTATAAGAATCACGGGCAGGACAATAATCCCAATAACAAAGTATGGATACGTGGTGATGACAGCAAGCCCTGGATATTCGCCTATGACCTTGTTGCCGGCCAGGCCGACTTGGGCGGATGGAAGCACGCAGTTATAAATGTTAATGATGTATTGGATACGGTTATGCCATTGCAACCCATCAGCACAAGTTTTCAAATAAAATTCGGGCAGCAGGGAAATACTTCGGCAAATAATGCCGATCCTTTGATCGACCAGGATGACGGGTATACTTTTGATGATGTAACGATCAGGGAAGTAACGGATGATATTGGTATAACAAAAGTTGTATCACCATCTGTAACAGGCTGCGGAGCTTATGGCCTACAGCCGGTCTCAATCGAAATAAAAAATTACAGCAGCACCACGTTTACCAATGTGCCGGTGTATTACAGTGTTAATGGCGCAACTCCTGTTATGGAGATCATCGCATCATTGCCGCCGGGTTTAACGCCGCATACATTTGCTTTGCCTGAAAATCTTTTGATCGATACAGATTATAGTTTTGATTTCTGGCTGCACGATGACGCAGATCTTTATCCTGGCAACGACAGCATAATGAACTATGCTTTTCATACCAGCCAGGTCATTAATACATTCCCTTACCTGGAAGGATTTGAAAGCAATAACGGAAGCTGGTACAGCAAGGGATCAAATAATAGTTGGCAATGGGGCACACCGTCAAAGACGATCATCAACAAAGCCGCTAACGGAACAAATGCATGGGTCACCTCTTTAACCGGCAATTATAAAAACAATGAGTTGTCATATTTATATTCGCCCTGTTTTGATCTGAGCGGGTTAACACAGCCTGTTTTATCTTTTAGTCACATTTTTGAATTGGAGCCGGGCTTTCCTAATGATAATACTTGGGTCGAGTATTCTGTAAACGGGGTAACCTGGACACGTTTAGGAGTTTATAATCAGGCGGGCAGCACAAACTGGTATAATGATCTTACATCCAAAAGTCAATGGGGACAATCACTACCCACATGGCATGTTGCCAGTATTGATATTCCAACAAAAGCGACAAATGTCCGTTTCCGTTTTGTAATGGCAAGTGACATGGGCTATAATTTAGAAGGTGTTGGTATTGACGATATTCATGTATTTGACAAGACGCTGATCTATACCGGCACACCTGTAACCGGGATAACACAACCTGTAAGCGGGAACAACTGGATACATTTTACTTCCGGCGGAAAAAGAGTGGCATCGATAAACCCAAATAATTTTGATCTTGGCAGTACAACTGTAAATGTATATCCATATACAGGAACAGTAAGAACAAGTAACAATCAATATTACCTGAACAGGAATATTGTTGTTCGTCCCACAAACCAACCGGGCTCTTATGTTACCGTTCGTTTTTATTTTACAGATGCAGAAGCGAAAAGCTTACTTGCCGCTACGGGTTGCGATACCTGTTCCAAACCCAACGATCCTTATGAACTTGGTGTAACAAAATACAGTGGTACTGCAATAGAGGAAAACGGTACACTGAATGATAATTTTGCAGGCGTTTTTATGTTTGTATTACCGGCCAATACAGAGATCATTCCTTATGACAATGGATACTATGCTGAATTCCCGGTTAATAGTTTCAGTGAATTCTGGCTGAACAACGGGGGAGTTACGGGAATGGAAGCTTTACCTGCTGACCTGATTTCTTTTGAAGCCATTAAGCATACCAATAGAGTTTTACTGCAATGGACCACCGGGAATGAACTTAATACAGATAAGTATATTGTGGAAAGAAGCGCAGATGGGACGAATTACCTGTCCATAGGAAGTGCAGCCGCTTATAACAACGGTATAAGAAACAATTATAGTTTAACAGACTTCCAACCCATACATGGCCTGAATTATTACCGCCTGAAAATAACAGGCAGGGATGGAACATACCGGTATTCACCCATTAGAAAGATCAATTTTAATAATGCTGCGGATAATATTACGCTATATCCAAACCCGGTAACAGAGGGTAAAATATTTATTGCTTCTTCGGGCAATGCTTCCAAAGCCATATTGCATGATGCGGCAGGAAAATTAATTAAAACTTACAGCCTGCAGGGAAGAAGTAATACACTTGACCTTTCCGGTATTGCTAAAGGGATCTATGAACTCAGGATCTTTACCGCTAATTCCGTGCATACACAGAAAATTATCATTCAATAATAAATACCCTTATAAAACAGGCTCCTGTATAATTTTTTACAGGAGCTTTTTTATTTTTATTTGTACCTTACCACAAACATTGTAAATGGCACTACAACCATGGCGTACCGGTAAGATCACCCGGATAGAAAATGAAACAAAGGATACCAGGAGATTCTGGATCGAGGTTCCTGAGCTTTCTTCTTTTGATTTTATACCGGGCCAGTTTGTAACCTTCGATCTTCCTATTCATGAAAAGCCAAATAAGCGCTGGCGCAGTTATTCCATTGCCTCATGGCCCGACGGCACGAATGTTTTTGAACTGGTGATCGTTCTTGATAGATTAGGTGCCGGCACACATTATTTATTTGACCAGGTTGGTATTGGTTCCGGACTTACTTTCCGCGGGCCGCAGGGCGTATTCATTTTAAAGGAGCCCGTGAACGAGGACCTGTTCTTTATTTGCACAGGTACCGGCATTGCACCTTTCCGGAGTATGGTCAACCATATAAAGAATAAACAAATGCCTCACCAGGCCATCAATCTCATTTTTGGCTGCCGCACAAAAGACACTTTATTATATTATGAAGAAATGAAAAGCCTGCAGGAGGCCATCCCCGGCTTTAATTATATTCCTACGCTTTCACGTGAGGAATGGGAGGGAAGAACAGGTTATGTGCATTCTATCTATGAAGAATTATGCGCAGATAAAAAACCAGCCAACTTTTTTTTATGCGGATGGAAGGGTATGATCGATGAAGCCAAGAAAAGGATCATGGATATGGGATATGACAGGAAACAAATTCATGTAGAGATATACGGGTAGTTGTTTTTTGGGTGATATTTTTCGTTAACTTGGAAAAGTAAATCTTTCATTAACCAATTGAGATCCATTATGGGAGCATCCTCCATGATCGTTTTGATAATTGCCGGCCTCGCTTTTTCAATCATCGCAATTTTGGCATCGAAGCTGGTCATCAAAGGAACCAAAAATCCACAAAAATCAGAACCTTATGAATGTGGTATCCCCACCACCGGCAAGACCTGGGTGCAACTGAACGTTGGCTATTATTTATTTGCTTTGATATTCCTGATCTTCGATGTAGAGCTCATATTCATTTTTCCATGGGCGGTGGTAGCTAAAAGTGTTGGGTGGATCGCTTTGGTCGAGATCGTCATTTTCTTTTTCATTTTATTTATGGGATTTTTATATGCACATAAGAAAGGTGCGCTGAAGTGGCATTAAAAAAAGCCCACCCCAACCCTCCCGGAGGGAGGGCTTAATAGAGTATAACATGAGCGAAAACTTTTCAAATAATCCAGGGTCTTTCAAAGTCTCCTCCACGGGAGGGGATTTAGGAGCGGCTTCCTTTCCAGGTAAGATCGAAGAGATCCCCGGCGGAGGCATTGTATTGAGTAAGCTGGATGATATCATCAACTGGGCAAGGTCAAATTCATTATGGCCGCTCACTTTTGCTACCAGTTGCTGCGGTATTGAAATGATGGCGACAGCATCTGCAAAATATGATTTTTCAAGATTTGGTTTTGAAGTGGCGAGGGCAACACCCCGACAGGCGGATGTTATCATCATTGCCGGAACTATTGTAAACAAAATGGGACCTGTTTTAAAAAGATTATACGACCAGATGGCCGATCCAAAATATGTTATCGCCATGGGTGCCTGTGCCATTAGCGGGGGCCCGTTTTTTTATAATACTTATTCGGTGGTCAAGGGCGCTGATCATATTATACCGGTTGATGTTTATGTTGCCGGTTGCCCGCCCAGGCCCGAAGCATTATTGCATGCATTGATCAGCCTGCAGGAAAAAATAAAAGCCGGTATGACAAGAGAACAAATAAAGTCGGGTATATAATAATTATGGGGAACGAAGAGCTGAAAACCAAAATAACGGAACTGCTTCCTGCTGCTGTATTTGAAGAAGGCGGAGAATGGCTCAATATTAATATTGAACCAAGGGACTGGCCGTCATTTGCACAGCAGCTCCGCAACGACGCCTCATTATTCTTTGATCATCTCTTTTGTGTAACCTGTATTGACTGGAAAACACATCTCAGTATGGTCTATCATCTTTCTTCCACAAAATTCCGCCACAATATTGTTGTCAGGTCAAAATTAGATAGCGCCAATCCTGAAATTGAAACGGTGAGCAATATCTGGCAGACCGCTAATTTTCATGAACGTGAGGCATATGAAATGTTCGGGGTTAATTTTTTAAATCATCCCGACCTGAGGTTATTGATATTACCGGATGGATGGGAAGGCAGGAACCCGATGCGGAAAGATTTTGAGGATCCTGTGAATATGATTAAACTGTAAAATAATAATGAACAAGGAACAAGGAATGCCGAATATCGAAGTATTCTATTCCTATCATCATTCATTATTCCTTGTTCCTTGTTCGATATTTTAAAATCATGATTGAAGAGTTAGGTACAACCACCGATGGCGATCTCATCATTAATGTAGGACCTCAACATCCTGCAACACACGGTGTATTGCACCTGGTGATCACGCTGAACGGTGAGACCATTAAAAAAGTTGAACCGCATCTTGGTTATATCCATCGCTCGATCGAAAAAATGTGTGAGAGCTTAACTTACCGGCAATTCATTTATGTTACCAGCCGCATGGATTATCTCTCTTCTCATATTAATAACCAGGCCTGTGCTTTATGTGTAGAAAAAGGAATGCAGATAGAAGTCCCGGAAAGGGCGCAGGTGATAAGGGTTATCATGGCTGAGCTCACGAGGATCGCTTCGCATGAACTCTGGTGGGGCGCAATGGCAATGGACATCGGGGCTTTCACGCCTTTCTTTCATGCCTTCAGGGAAAGAGAGACGATCAATGATATCATGGAAGAGACATGTGGTGCAAGGCTCACGATGAATTATATGGTGCCCGGTGGCGTGATGCAGGAACTTCATCCTGATTTCCAAAAAAAGGTAAAGGAGTTTATTACACTTTTCAGGTCCAAAGTACATGAATACGAGGAGATGCTGACGGGTAATATCATTTTCCAGAACCGCATGAAAGATGTTGGCGTGTTATCAAAAGAAGATGCGGTATCTTTTGGCTGTACCGGCCCAACAGCAAGAGGCAGTGGGGTTAATTGTGACATCAGGAAATTATATCCCTACGATGCATATAATAAAGTAGAGTTTGATGAGATCATCGAAACAGCGGGTGATTCACTTGCAAGATATATGGTAAGGATAAGGGAACTGCACCAGTCAATAAGAATTATTGAGCAACTGATCGATAATATTCCCGAAGGTGATTTCCAGGCAAAAACAAAAGCCGTGTTGAAATTACCAAAAGGAGAATTTTATTCCAGGGTTGAAACAGCAAGAGGGGAATTTGGTGTATATATAGTGAGTGAAGGCGGAACAACACCATACCGGATAAAATTCCGTTCGCCGGGATTTTCCAATCTTTCAGCATTGGATCATATGGCAAGAGGAGGAAAGCTGGGAGACCTTGTAGCGATGATGGGAACGCTGGATCTTGTAATACCTGATATTGATCGCTAAAAAAGAAAATAATGAACAAGGAGCAAGGAATGTAAAACAAGGAAGTAATGCTGTTAACTTCAGCATTCAATATTCCTTGTTCCCTGTTCGATATTCATAAGATGTGGAGCTTAACTAACATAACAGCAAACATTCAAAACTGGTTGAACCAAACATTCAGTCCAACCTGGTCATTGATCTTTCAAATGGTCATTGCAGGCATTGCTGTTATAAGTTTGTTTGCCATACTGGGCCTTGTGCTCGTGCTGATGGAAAGAAAAGTTTCTGCATGGATGCAGATCAGGCTTGGTCCCAACCGCGTTGGTCCAAAAGGAATGCTGCAATCATTTGCAGATACATTGAAGTTATTGGTGAAGGAAGGATTGACACCGGGTGGCGCAGATAAATTTTTATTCAACCTTGCACCGGTCATTGCACTGGTTGTTGCCATGCTATTAATGGCGCCCATTGCATTTGCAAAAGATTTCCAGTTATGGAACCTTAACATTGGTGTATTATATGTCTCTGCTGTTTCCTCCATCATGGTCATCAGTATATTAATGGCGGGCTGGGCAAGTAATAATAAATATTCTTTAATGGGTGCCATGCGCAGCGGCGCACAGATCGTGAGCTATGAATTATCTGCAGGATTATCCATTCTAACGATCGTAGTATTGACCGGCAGCCTTAATATTTCGGATATTATTTATTCGCAGGCCGATGGCTGGTGGATATTTAAAGGGCATATCCCCGTGATCATTTCATTCGTGATCTTTATCATTGCCGTAACAGCAGAAACAAACAGGGCACCTTTTGACCTGGCAGAAGCTGAGTCGGAATTAACTGCGGGTTTTCATACCGAATATTCCGGAATGAAATTCGCTTTGTTCTTTTTGGCGGAATATGTGAACGTATTTATTGTTTGTGCCATTGGCGCCACTTTGTTCTTGGGCGGATGGATGCCCCTGCACATCGGGAGCTGGGAAGGATTTAATCATGTAATGGATTATATTCCATCCAGTATTTGGTTCTTTGGAAAGACATTTTTCTTAATATTCGTGATCATGTGGTTCAGGTGGTCATTTCCACGCCTGCGCATTGACCAGTTATTGAATCTGGAATGGAAATATTTATTGCCCATCAGTATGTTTAATTTATTACTGGTGACTGCCATCGCAATTTTGAAATGGCATTTTTGACCTCACCCCAACCCCCTCTCCTGCAGGAGAGGGAACTGGAAGATTGGAGCGAAGACAAATGCGGAGAATGACATTATGTGGAATTTAATTTGAATAAAAGGAGTAAAATTATAAAAGGATCTTTTTTAATTAACGAAATCAAACTCCCTCTCCTCAAGGAGAGGGCTGGGGTGAGGTAAATATGTTTATAACAAAATACATAAAAGATGTTTTCAGCGGCATAAGGTCACTGCTCGTAGGCATGCGTCGTACGGGATATTATTTTACGCATCACAAAGAGATCATTACCCAGCAGTATCCCGACAACAAAGCGACATTGAACCTGCCCGAGCGCTTCAAAGGTGAAGTGGTGATGCCGCATGATGAGAATAATGAACACGCCTGCACGGGTTGTACAGCCTGTGAACTGGCCTGCCCGAATGCTACCATCAAGATCATCACGAAATTTGATGTTACACCCGAAGGCAAAAAGAAAAAGGCGCTGGACAAATTTGTCTATCACCTGGAATTGTGTACGATGTGTAACCTCTGTATCATTGCATGTCCTACAGATGCAATTAAAATGGCACAAACATTTGAACATAGTGTTTTCGACAGGAGAGATTTAACCAAAACATTGAATAAGCCCGGATCTAAAATAAGGGAGGGCATCGAGTAATGACAGGATCATCGATCATATTCTACCTGCTTGCTGCACTTACTTTGGTGAGTGGGCTGTTGGCTGTTACCACAAGGATGATCTTTCGTGCTGCGATCTATCTATTGTTTTCCCTGATCGGTATCGCCGGAATTTATTTCTGGCTTCAATATGAATTCATTGCCGCTGTGCAAATAGTGGTATATGTAGGCGGCATAGTGGTACTTATCATTTTTTCTATTTTCCTGACACAGCAGGCAGGTGAACAATTACCCAAACAGAAATTAGGGCGACAACTGTTTTCTGCGCTTGCAGCATTTTGCGGACTGGCATTGGTGATGCTGCAATTATCGCAACACGTATTTACTGAAACGGGTAATGAGCCAATAGAACCCAATGTGACCAATATCGGGAACCAGATGCTGGGCATAAATGATAATGGATATGCATTACCCTTTGAACTGGTGAGTATGTTATTATTGGCTGCATTGATCGGCTGTATTGTTATTGCATTAAAAATAAAACCGGAAAGCAAATGACAGAACCGGGATTAGGACATATACTGTTTATCAGCGCCGCACTTTTTTTCATCGGCGTGTATGGTTTCTTTACCCGGAGAAACCTTGTGACCATGTTGATGAGTGTAGAGCTGATACTCAACAGTGTGAACCTGAATTTTATTGCTTTCAATAAATACCTGTGGCCCGACAGGCTGGACGGACTTTTCTTTACCATATTCATCATTGCCATTGCCGCTGCAGAAGCAGCCGTGGCCATTGCGATCATAATTAATTTATACAGGAGTCATCGGTCAATTGACGTAGAGAATGCACAGGATCTGAAGTATTAAGAATAAGAATTAAAAAAATAATGAACAAGGAACAGGTAAATCAGGATAAGGATTGGAATTGCATATTTCGGAATTCGACATTCCTTGTTCCCTGTTCGATATTCAAATGATAAATGGTACATACATAGCGCTCATTCCCTTACTGCCACTGGCAGGATTTTTAATGCTTGGATTATTCGGAAGAAAATATTTCCAGAATACATCAGGCATTATCGGAACAACCTTATTGCTGATCTCAACAGTACTGGCATTATATACGGCTTACGGGTATTTCTTTGAATATGGAAAGGTTGATGGCGTCTATCAGAGATTTGTCCCGCTTCAATACACCTGGCTGGAATTCTCAAAAGGCGTTTCTATTGATATGGGTATAATCATCGACCCCATTTCTGTGATGATGCTGGTGGTGGTGACCTTCGTTTCCCTGATGGTACACATTTACAGCCTGGGCTACATGAAAGGAGAAGAAAGGTTTCCAACTTATTATGCCTTTCTCGGGCTGTTTACTTTTTCCATGCTTGGGTTGGTTGTTTCTTCCAATATTTTCCAGATCTATATTTTCTGGGAACTGGTAGGTGTTTCTTCTTTCTTACTGATCGGCTACTATTATGACAAGCCGGGTGCTGTTGCCGCCTGTAAAAAAGCATTTATCGTAACACGTTTTGCAGACGTTGGATTCCTGATCGGCATATTAATTCTATCATTCTATTCCGGCACACTGGATTTTAATACACTTATTGAAAGATTGACAGCACCTGATTCCAATGAATTAAAAAATGCAGTTGCCGCATCATTCCTCGGCATCTCTGCGCTAACATGGGGATTGGTTTTGGTGTTTATTGGCGGCGCAGGCAAGAGTGCCATGTTCCCTTTGCACATTTGGCTGCCCGATGCAATGGAGGGCCCTACGCCGGTTTCAGCATTGATACATGCGGCAACGATGGTGGTTGCGGGTGTATTTTTAGTAGCGAGGTTATTTCCTGTCTTTGCCATCTCTGCGCCGGATGCACTAAGTATCGTTGGGTATGTTGGCGCCATCTCTGCACTGATCGCTGCGCTGATCGCCTGCACGCAAACGGATATCAAAAGAGTGCTCGCTTATTCCACCATGTCGCAGATCGGCTATATGATGTTTGCATTGGGCGTTTCAAAATATGGGGGTGAAGAGGGATTAGGATATACTGCATCCATGTTCCATTTATTCACACATGCCATGTTCAAAGCATTGTTGTTTCTTGGTGCAGGCGCCGTCATTCATTTTATACACAGCAACGAAATGAAAGATATGGGTGGGTTAAGAAAATATTTGCCCATCACGCATATCACTTTTTTAATTGCCTGTCTTGCCATTGCCGGTGTACCGCCATTTGCAGGTTTCTTCAGCAAGGAAGAGATCTTATTAGCTGCTTACCAGCACAACCCAGCCATTTACTGGATCGCACTGATCACTTCGGGGCTTACTGCTTTTTATATGTTCCGTTTGTACTTCAGTATCTTCTGGAATAAGGAACATCACCCTCATGGCGAACATCATGGCGAAGGTGGTTTTGCAATGATGATGCCGTTAGTGCTTTTGGCTGTTGGTGCAGCGGCTGCCGGCTTTATTCCTTTCGGCCACTTTGTTAGTTCCGATGGAACAGGATTGGAAGCTAAATTTCACCTGCAGTTCTCAATAGCTCCTGTAGCTTTAGGACTCGCAGGAATTTTTATTGCCATGTGGATGTATAGAAAACAAAATGATAAACCCGGCAAGTTGGCTGCATCACTGGGTGGCTTATATAAGGCAGCTTATCATAAATTCTATATCGATGAGATATATTTATTCATCACCCAAAAAATAATTTTCAATTTGATCGGAAGGCCGGCGGCATGGTTTGATAAGAACGTGGTGGACGGATTGATGAATGCAACGGGCAACGGCACGCAAAAGATCTCTGAAGAAATAAAAAGATTTCAATCGGGTAAGGTACAGCAATACGCCATTTACTTTTTGGTAAGTGTAATAGGGCTGGCTTTGCTGTTTATTTATGTATGGAAATAAAATAAAATAATGAACAAAAGAATAATGAATAAGGAACAAGGAATTTCGAGCATCGAAATGCTGCCTTCCGATCAAAATTCTATATTCCTTGTTCCTTATTCGATATTCGTATGAACCTATCGTTATTGATATTATTGCCATTACTGACTGCCATTGCCATCCTGCTGATGCGGAATGCAACGCAGGTTAAATGGGTGTCGCTGGCCGGGGCCACTGCGCAATTCGTGCTGGCTTTTGTATTGCTGTTCGCTTTTCGCAATGAGCGGGCGACAGGTAACCCTTCGCAAATGTTATTTGAGCTTCAGTATAACTGGTTTCCTTCCTGGGGCATCAGTTTTCATTTGGGTGTTGACGGAATTTCTGTTGCCATGATCCTGCTAACAGCATTTGTCGTAATTGCCGGTGTGCTGGTGTCATGGAACGTAACAAAAATGACGAAAGAATTTTATTTCCTCCTCATCTTATTAAGTCTCGGCGCTTATGGATTTTTTATATCACTCGATCTTTTTATTTTATTCTTCTTCCTGGAAATAGCCGTTATCCCCAAATATTTACTCATCGGTATCTGGGGCAGCGGCAAAAAAGAATACAGCGCAAATAAACTTGCGCTGATGCTGATGGGCGGCTCTGCATTGGTGTTGGTTGGACTGCTTGGAATTTATTTTTCAGGCGGGCACAGCTTCGACCTGTTGAAATTATCACAGCTTAATATTCCTGTACAAACACAAATGATCTGTTTCCCTTTATTATTTGTTGGGTTTGGTGTTTTTACTGCACTCTTTCCTTTTCATACCTGGGTGCCTGACGGACATTCATCTGCACCAACAGCAGGATCCATGTTCCTTGCCGGCATTTCCATGAAACTCGGCGGCTATGGTTGTTTACGTGTGGCCACCTACATCATGCCTGAAGGAGCAAGAGAATATGCAACGATCATCATTGTGCTTTCTGTTATTGCAATTTTATACGGCGCATTCGCCACCATGATGCAGAAGGACCTTAAATACATCAATGCCTATTCTTCCGTTAGCCATTGCGGCTTTGTTTTACTCGGTATTGGCATGCTGACCAAAACTTCCATGACGGGTGCTGTAATGCAAATGGTATCACATGGATTGATGACGGCCCTTTTCTTTGCCGTGATAGGAATGATCTATGAACGTACACATACCCGGCAGGTGAGTGAAATGGGCGGATTACTAAAACGAATGCCATTCATAGGCACGGTATTATTCATTGTTGGTTTGTGTTCATTGGGCTTGCCGGGGCTCAGTGGTTTTGTTGCCGAGATGACCGTGTTCATGGGTTCGTGGGAGCATCCTGATACATTCAGGCGTGTTGCAACAGTGCTTGCCTGTCTCTCGATCGTAGTAACAGCGGTTTATATTTTAAGGGCCGTGGCTAAAACCGCGATGGGCCCCTTAAAAGAAGGGTTTCAAAATTTATCTGATGCAGGCTGGAATGAAAAACTGGCTGCATTGATATTAATAGCCGGTATCATTGCCATTGGTGTAGCGCCCTTTTGGCTGAATGACCTGGTAAGCCCCGGAGCGGAAATAATTATGAAGAAAATAGCTATACCAAAATAAAAATTAGGAATGAATGAATTTTTAATTTTGATGAAGCATGAATTGGTAATAACATTTATCATTTTCCTTCTCCTGTTCATAAAAATAGGGAAGGATCTGAAAAATGAGGTCATGTTATTAGTGATACAGGTTTTGTTATTGCTGAACTTAATTGCAGGATTCTTTTTTAACCAGGAAGACGTTTTGTTCGACGGCATGTACCAGACTACAGCAATGATCGCTTTACAGAAGAATATCCTGAACCTGGGTGTTTATCTCATCTCTTTATTATTTACAGGCTGGTTTAAGAAGACAGAACATCTCCCGGAATTTTTTATGCTGTTATTGTCAGCCCAGCTTGGCATGTTCTTCCTTATTTCCAGCGGTAACCTGCTCATGTTCTTCTTATCGCTGGAACTGGCTACCATACCCGTTGCGGCAATGGCGAATTTCGACCTGGAGAAAAAAAGGTCTTCCGAAGCAGCAATGAAAATGATCCTGACCTCTGCATTTTCTTCCGGCATTTTATTGTTTGGCATTTCATTGATCTATGGCGCAACGGGTACCATTAGTTTTGCAGAACTGCCGTACCACCTGGATGGGAGTCCCTTACAGGTTTTGGCATTTGTATTTTTATTTACTGCATTTGCATTTAAATTATCCATCGTTCCTTTCCATTTATGGACGGCAGATGTGTACGAGGGATCGCCGATAGCGGTTACTTCATTTCTGTCTGTGATATCAAAAGGCGCCGTTGCTTTTATCTTCATGTCGGCTTTGTACAAAGTATTTCAACCGATGAATGTGGTTTGGTATAATATGGTGATGATCTTATCCATTGCCACGATGATCATCGGTAACCTGTTTGCTTTGCGGCAACAGAATATAAAGCGATTCCTTGCTTTTTCATCCATCGCACAGGTTGGTTTTATTTTAGTGGGCATCAGCAGTAATTCCATTGAAGGAACGTCTTCGGTCGTTTATTTTATTTTGATCTATGTATTTTCCAACCTGGCGGCATTTGGCGTGGCCGCAGCGATTTCATCCCAAACAGGCAAAGAAACCATTGATGATTATAAGGGGCTTTACCAAACCAATCCCTTTTTGTGCTGGGTGCTGGCCCTGGCATTGTTCTCGCTGGCAGGCATTCCGCCAACAGCGGGATTTTTTGGTAAATTATTTTTACTTACCGCCGGAGCTGCAAAGGGCAGTTATATTTTCATCGGTATTGCGGCGCTGAACATGATCATTTCCTTATTTTATTATTTAAGGGTGGTACGTGCCATGTTCATGGAAAAGAATGAATATCCAATAGAAAAGATAAATGTTCACTTCTCAGAAAAATTCGCACTGGTCATTTGCGGGGCAGGTATTGTGATGGTAGGATTATTAAGCTGGATATATGATTATATAGTCGGACTATTATAATTCAATGCAAAATAACAGGAGATGGCAATAAATAAAAATCATGAGTTTGAAGAGCTTGATGGCGTTAAATGCGGCATCGTGGAAAAGAATGTGGCGTCAGAACGTGCTGCCTTCTTAAAAAAAATACTGGAGTACAATAAATTTACTGTTGTTGTTGTTCCGTCACCACCACCAAAAGTTGCTGCTGCACCGGTCGCTAAACCAGCAGAGGGTGAAGAAGCACCGCCACCTGCCTCCGCTGAAGCTATAGTGGACAAGCCTGAAACCTTTACTGTTGGCGTTACAGATTATACATTTAATCCTGTCAATGCAATTTTTGGAAGGTTACTTAAAACACCCGGTGGGCATATCGTTACACAGGCATACTGGCAGCAGAAAGAAAATGAAAGTCATGATGAAGTGCCTTATTATGAAAATAAAATTTGAAAAGGGTTACAGTCTTCGGTAGTTATTTTTCCAATAACCTGTCAATTAAAGGGCTGTTCAGGTTTTTAGATGCCAGGTAATCTTTTGTTTTTGTTAACTCGCCTAAATATGCTTCTTTGGTATAATAACCATTTAATGAGTTGGGGTTGATATAAGCATTGTGAAGCCATTGAGCATATTGATCTGTAATAATTAACCCTTTTTTTGATTCTCCGGCCTCAAAATAATAGTAAGCCAGGTATCTTGCCACGTTTATTTGTGTATTATTTATTTCAGGACACACTACGGTAATTCTATAAAGCCACTTTTTGAAAGCTGCCGTATCTTTTTTTTCTAAATAATAATTAAATATCCTGTAATAAAGCGAAAAGAAAGTATTGTCTCCATCAAAGGAGATCAGGGTGGAACCATTACTTAATACCGGTATGTATTTTTCATTTATAAATTTTTCAAGCCTTTTTATTGCTTTAGCATTTTGTAGTGGAGAATTTATGTCTTCGGCAATTAATTTATAAACAATGCCTGTCTGGATAACGTTGTTTTCAAAAGGATTGCTGCTTAAGCTGGTAAAATAAACAGGTCGTTTATTTATATTATTACTAATGATATCAAATATTGCTATGTCATTGACATAATAATAATTTTTACTAAGATCGAACAGAATGTTCTTTTGGGTGACACCGTTGAGAGCCTTATTCCCATAAACGGGCAGGAGCAGTGAAGCCTTTGAGTAAGGATAAGTAGGATAGCTGAACCCTTCAGCAGCTTCTGAAGGGTATTTCTTCGTGTAAATTGTTTTCAAAAAATCTTTTAATGAAACGGGCTTGCCTGCATCAGCTATTTTTTTGTTTTCAGTAAAATAAGAGATATCACTGCCCTGGTCTTTAAGATACAGATCCGGGATAGAGACAGTTAACATTTTTTTTCTTTTGAACATATCAATATAAACAGGCAGACCAAGCAGGCTATAATTTATTACTAAAATATCTTTTCTAAAATTGAATTTTTCCTGCACATACCATAGCTGGTACGTATCGTTGTCGCCATAAGTAAATAGAATGCTGTTTGGCTCACAGGAATTTAGGTAATTTTTTGCCTGGAGTATATAAAGCTGAGACAAGTGTGCTTTTTCTATGTATTCTTTTGCCAATATATCATTGCCGCACATTGTCATTTGATCATACCCATGCATATATTCATTAAAGACCTTTAGGGTTGCATTACCAACGACTGTTTTGTATACCGGGTTCAGCTTGCTTAACTTCTCAAACTGAATGATAGCACTGTCAATTCCTTCCTTTAATTTATCTATTCTTTGTTGTGTTGGATACTCCAGCCTGTTTAACTTTCTATGAAGCGTATCATCATCCGTAGCAAGACCCCCGGTTTGATACCATGAGTAACTATGAGCGAGACTGATATATGCTCTGGCAAGTCCGTCGTACATAGTATCTGTAAGATCCTGCCTTGAACCGAAATCTTTTATCATATCATTAAACCAACCGTTGTAGCCATAATAAGCGATCCGCTCAAAACCATACCAATCGGAAGTACTGCCGCCATAATTAAGGTATTTCCCAAACTGTTTCTCCAGTTCAGGCTTTTCGGCTTTGGTATAATACTCATCCAGTTCAAAGTATTTGTTTTCTTTATAGGAAAAGAATAATCTTTCTTTCAGCACTTCATCGGATTTTACCTTATTCACCTGCATCACGTACCAGCCATCTTTCTTTTTTGCGAAACATGTATAGTCGTAATAATCTTCGGAAGGCTCGTAATTGGAACAGAAATTTTTTATGATATCAATATAGGTCGGAGTACTCTTTTGGGAAAAACTAATAAATGAATACAACATCAGTATGATCAGTAGAGCTTTTCTTTTCATAATTATAAATATAACAAAACCCATTGCAAAATCAGCAATGGGTTCACTAATTAAAATATATCCTAACTGATCTTCCCTAACACCAATGCCTTCACTTCACTTAATGCGATCCTTTCCTGCACCATCGTATCCCTGTACCGGATGGTAACTGTATTATCTTCTTTGGTTTGATGGTCGATGGTTACACAAAAAGGTGTGCCAATGGCATCCATCCTGCGGTAGCGTTTTCCGATGGCATCTTTCTCTTCATAAAAACAATGAAAGGATCCTTTGCATTCATTCATCAATTGCTTTGCAATTTCGGGAAGGCCGTCTTTCTTTAATAGTGGAAGAATAGCAAGCTTGGTAGGAGCGATCTTTGCAGGGATCCTCAGCACTACCCGGCTGTCTTCGGTACCGTCTTCTTTGGTCCATTTCTCTTCGGCATAAGCAAGGCTGATCACTGTAAGAAACAGCCTGTCTAAGCCAACAGAGGTTTCTACAACATAAGGAACATAATTTCCGTGAGGCTTGTTGGTGGCCGGGTCAATATCATTATCGAAATACTGTATCTTCTTTTTGCTGAATTTCTCGTGCTGCTTCAGGTCAAAATCTGTTCTTGAGTGAATACCTTCCAGCTCTTTCCAGCCAAAAGGAAATTCAAATTCTATATCAAGCGCAGCATCTGCATAGTGAGCTAATTTAACATGATCATGGTAGCGCAGTTTTTCCGCAGGGATGCCCATGCTCTCATGCCATTTTTTTCTTTCTTCCTTCCAGAAATTATACCATTCCATTTGCGTACCGGGGCGAACAAAGAACTGCATTTCCATCTGTTCAAATTCACGCATGCGGAAAATGAATTGCCTGGCAACAATTTCATTCCTGAAAGCCTTGCCGGTTTGTGCAATACCAAAAGGTATCTTCATCCGCCCGGTTTTTTGCACGTTCAAAAAATTCACAAAAATTCCCTGGGCGGTTTCAGGACGTAAATAAATGGTATCGCTTTCTTCTGCCACACTGCCGATCTGTGTACTGAACATCAGGTTGAATTCACGCACTTCGGTCCAGTTACAGGTTTTGCTGATGGCACATTTTATATTGTTGTCCTCGATGAGCTTTTTCAGGCCAGCAAAATCATTCTTCGCCAGTAATGCATCCATTAGTTCCAAAATCTCATCTGCTTTTTTTATATTCTCATTTCCATCTGCAATCTGATGTCTCTCTGGTTTTTTTGCTTCTGCATTAGTTAAGTCCTGTATCGCTATCAATTTTTTTCCGATATCTCTAAGTTCCTCGGTATAAGCTTCTATCAAATGATCAACGCGGTATCTTTTATTACTGTCCTTGTTGTCGATCATCGGGTCGCTGAAATTATCAACGTGGCCGGAAGCCTTCCAGGTTGTTGGGTGCATAAAAATCGCTGCATCAATACCAACGATATTATCATGCAGTTGGGTCATGCTCTTCCACCACTGGTCGCGGATGTTCTTTTTAAGCTGGGCGCCGTTCTGTCCATAGTCATAAACAGCCGCCAGGCCATCATAAATTTCTGAGGACTGAAAAATATAACCGTATTCTTTACAGTGAGAAATGAGTTCAGAAAAATTGTTTGCTTCGTTTGCCATAGGCTGCAAAGATAGGTTTGTGAGGCTTTTTTACCGAAATGATGCTAAAAAATAAAAAGCCTATACCTGTGGATACCAATATGTAGTATTATTCACAGCCTCATATAAAGGGGCTGCTATTTTTTTGTTCTTCATTCCGGAGGCGTTTGGGGAGTTTTTATTACTTCTTTATGTTCCGGTTGTTGCTGAATGGATTTTACCGATTCCACTTCTATCTCCTGTACCCATACCGCATAATTATTGGGATAGATCCTTGAACCGCTGTGCGCCGCAAATACGTGGGTGAATACGGCGCCAAAATATAATATCATAGCGGAATAATATACCCAAACCAACATAACAATAACAGTACCTGCTGTTCCATAGGTGGTAGATAACTGGCTATGGCCTAGATAGTAGCTGATGAGGAATTTGCCTCCCATAAAAAGTATCGCAGTAGTAATAGCACCTGCCCTTACATGCTTCCATTTTACACGGGCATCGGGCAACACTTTAAATATCATGGCAAATAGCAATGCTGTGATACCAAAAGTGAGAATAACATTAAATATATACACCATTATTACGGTAAGTTCGGGAAACATTTTTGTGAGGCGTGTGATCAATGCATCCATCATCCCGTTAACGAGCAGGGATACCAATAATAAAAAACCCAGGCTTATAACGAGAGAAAAAGAAAGCAGGCGGTTGATAAGCATTTTTAAAAACCCCGTTCCTTTTGGTTTGGGTTTTAATTTCCAGATATGGTTGATGGATTCCTGTATCTCGCTGAATACACTGGTGGCACCGATCAGTAAGGTGATAACACCAACGATCGTTGCAAAATAACTGTTCTGGGATAAGGAGGCCGCACGGATCGTTTCCTGTATCTGCAAAGCTGCGTCGTTCCCTACAAAGCCGGCGATCTGGTGATACAAGGTTCCTTCAACAGCCTCCCTTCCATAAAAGATATCACTAACAGAAATAACGATGATGAGCATCGCCGGCAGTGAAAAAACAGTATAGAAGGCAAGGGCTGCACTTAGTTTTAATACCTTGTTATCAATAAAATCGTTGAAGGACTGTTTGATGATCGACCATATATCTTTTATAGAATACTTCATTATTATTTTAGCTTTTTGTTATTGCGGTGGCGCTCACTATCCCTGGTATCTTTCTTTTCAAAATTCTTTTGTAAGGCTTCAGTTAGATCGACTCCCGTTTGATTGGCGAGGCAAAGCAATACCCACAGTATGTCTGCCATTTCATCGCTCAGTTCTTTTCCCTTGTCTGTTTCTTTAAAAGACTGCTCCCCATACTTACGCACCATCAACCTCGATAGCTCTCCAACTTCTTCCATTAGTATGCCAAGATTGGTTAGTTCACTAAAATATTTTACGCCAGTGGTTTTTATCCATTGGTCGACCTGTTGCTGTGCTTCATTGATTGTCATTATTACACTAATTTTTACGAATTACATGAATTAAAATACAACAACACGAATGTAAACCCATAACCATTCAAATTTTTAATCCACTAAAATTCGTGCAATTCGCCTTATTTCGTGTTATTCTTTTTTCTTCGTGTCAATATATATGGTAACCGGTCCGTCATTCAAAAGCGAAACCTTCATATCCGCACCAAACTTCCCGGTAAATATTTTTTTACCCAGGTCGTTTTCCAGTTGGGTGATCATCTTTTCATAAATGGGTATTGCAATACCGGGCTTACTTGCTTTAATGTAAGAAGGCCGGTTCCCTTTTTTCGTAGAAGCATGCAGGGTAAACTGGCTTACCAGTAAGATATCGCCGCCAATATCTTTTACCGTGATATTGGGCACCTTGTTATCATCATCAAAAATGCGGAGGTTCACGATCTTGTTGCTGAGCCATTCTATATCTTCAGGGGTATCTGCATTTTCAATGCCTATCAAAACAAGAAGGCCGTTTTTAATTTCTGATCTTACCTGGTTGTTGATAGTAACAGCAGCACTTGTTACTCTTTGTATGATAGCCCTCATTGTAGATATATTCTCTTGATTATTTTTTTGCTCTTGATGCCAGCAGGAGAAATATTGCAGCTAAGGGTAATGGCATCCACCAAAAATCTTTTAACTCACTTAAGTTAGCAGAATTTTTTCCTGCCATATACATGGTGATGGAAGCGGCCAGTAATAACACAGTAAGAATTGCATAAATGGTTTTTTTATTCATCTTTTTTGTTTTGCATAAAGCTACGCTGAACAATTTATGAATACAAGTATGTGCTGTAGATTTTTATTTGCTGTGTATACGAAGCAGGATAAGCAGGCAAAATATCCAGCTTAATTATCAATTTATTTTTTTAATTTTTATAGCCCGGCCATGATTTTTTTTTCGCTAATACCTTCGGTAAAAAATTATTTCCTGTGCGTGTACCATTTCATCATTAAAAAAGTAAAAATGCAGCAAAATCAACCAATTGAAACTTTACTGGAAATTCCAAGAGTTTCAGTAAAATTTTTATTAATCAGGTGGGGAAAAGTAAGCAAATGCAATACCCGTTTGCGTCTGCAAAATTATCCACCAATTTTTCCACAAGGTGTTAATATTTAGAAGTTTGTTTGTTCAGGTGTAACAAATATTTTCGTTTGCTTAACAATTACTTAACCCCACCAATCAAGCACTATACAGTTTATGTCAAAAAAAATCCAATCTGCTAAAGGGCTGCAGTTTTCACGCCAGTTCACAAAAGATGGCGTTAGTCCTTTCGATATGTTTGAATACGATTATCGAACCTCTGTAATTAAAAATCCAACAGGCGAAATTGTTTTCCAGATGGATAATGTTGAAGTACCGAAACAGTGGAGCCAGATCGCAACGGATATTTTAGCACAAAAATATTTTCGAAAGGCAGGTGTTCCCAAAGAAGATGGAACAACCGGAAGAGAAACTACTGTTAAACAGGTAGCGCATCGTTTGGCACATTGCTGGAGAGTGTGGGGAGAACGCTATGATTATTTTGCAACAGCAAATGATGCACAAATATTTTATGACGAACTGGTTTATTCCATTTTAAACCAGGCATGCGTACCCAACAGTCCGCAATGGTTCAATACCGGTTTACATGAAGTGTATGGCATTACCGGTAAACCACAGGGTCATTATTATGTAGATGCCAAAGACGGCCAGTTAAAAAAATCGGAGAATGCTTACGAGCGTCCGCAGCCACACGCCTGTTTTATATTAAGTGTAAATGACGACCTGGTAAATGATGGCGGCATCATGGACCTTTGGGTAAGGGAAGCAAGGATCTTTAAATACGGTAGCGGGGTAGGAACAAACTTCAGCAGCATACGCGGCGAAGGAGAAAAATTAAGCGGTGGCGGCACATCAAGCGGCCTGATGAGTTTCTTAAAGATCGGTGACCGTGCCGCAGGCGCAATAAAAAGCGGCGGCACAACACGCAGGGCCGCTAAAATGGTTTGCCTTGATCTTGATCACCCGGAAATTCAAAATTTCATCAACTGGAAAGTAGGAGAAGAAGATAAAGTTGCTGCACTGATCGCTGCCGGTTATCCAAGCGATTATGAAGGAGAAGCTTACAGGACAGTAAGCGGGCAGAACAGCAACAACTCTATACGTATCCCCAATTCCTTCTTTAATATACTGGATGAAGACGGTGAGTGGGAACTTAAAGGAAGAAGTGACGGAAGGGTGATGAAGAAAGTACAGGCAAAAGAATTATGGGACCAGATCACTTATGCCGCATGGCGTTGTGCTGACCCGGGGACGCAATATGATACTACCATCAACGAATGGCATACCTGCCCCGAAGGCGGCCCCATCAGGGCTTCCAATCCATGCAGTGAATATATGTTCCTGGATAACACCGCCTGCAATTTGGCAAGTGTGAACCTTCGCCAGTTCTTTGATGAATCGAACAATACATTTAATGTAGCAGGCTTTGAACATACCTGCCGCTTGTGGACCATTGTTTTGGAGATATCTGTTTTGATGGCGCAGTTCCCTTCAAAAGAAGTGGCACAGCTTTCTTATGATTACCGCACACTGGGATTAGGGTTTGCAAACCTGGGTTCTATGTTAATGGTAAGCGGTATCGCATATGACAGTGAAGAAGCAAGAGGGATTGCAGGTGCCATCACCGCGATCATGACCGGTATATCTTATAAAACATCTGCAGAGCTGGCAAGCTTCCTGGGTGCATTTGATAAATACGAAGAAAACAAAACACACATGTTACGTGTAATGCGTAACCATCGTGCTGCTGCTTATGATGCTGCAGATGCCTATGATGGCATTGAAATAAAGCCACAGGGTATCAATGCAAAATATTGTCCTGATTATTTATTGAAGGCAGCAACCAAGGCATGGGATGATGCAGTGCAAATGGGGGAGAAATATGGTTACCGCAATGCACAAACAACCGTAATTGCGCCAACCGGAACAATTGGTTTGGTGATGGATTGCGATACTACAGGTGTGGAACCTGACTTTGCATTGGTGAAATTTAAAAAATTAAGCGGCGGCGGTTATTTTAAAATAATCAACCAGAGTGTGCCGCAGGCATTAAGGAATTTAAAATACAGTGAAAAAGAAATCGAAGAGATCGTTAGCTATGCAAAGGGTCATGCTTCATTGGACAGGTCACCATTCATTAATACAAAAGTATTGCTGGAGAAAGGCTTTACAACTGAAGACATTGAAAAACTGAATGGCGTTTTAAGCGCAGCTTTTGAAATTGGCTTTGTTTTCAATGTATATACTTTGGGAGAAGCCTGTTTGCAAAGACTTGGATTTAAGCCTGAGCAATACAATGATTTTGAATGGAGCCTGCTGGAAGCCTTAGGCTTTAGTGATGAAGAAATTGAAGCGGCTAATATATATATATGCGGAACCATGACCGTGGAAGGCGCTCCTTATTTAAAAGATGAACACCTTCCTGTTTTTGATTGCGCCAATAAATGCGGAAAGATAGGTGAGCGCTTTATCCATGCACACGGACATATTCGAATGATGGGTGCAGCACAGCCATTCTTAAGCGGCGCTATTTCAAAAACGATCAACCTTCCAAATGAAGCAACACAGGAAGAGATCGCAGATTCGTACAGGATGAGCTGGGAGCTGGGATTAAAAGCCTGTGCATTATATCGTGATGGCTCTAAATTATCGCAGCCATTAAGTAATAAGAGCGATAAGAAAAAGAAACTGGATGAAACCATCAGTGAAGAGAATGCTGCAGCATTGGCGGCAGATATCTCAACAATGGTGGATATGGGTAAGCTGACCATTGATGACTTGCTGGATGAAATGAACAAGCGTGTTCAGAACAGCGCAGATACAACTTTAAAGCGCCAGCTTGCCATGATCGTTGAGCGCAGGGCGTTACCGGCAAAGCGTCGCGGCTTTACGCAAAAAGCAAAAATAAACGGACAGGCATTGTTCCTTCGTACCGGTGAATACAATGATGGTACATTAGGAGAGATATTCATTGACATGGCCAAGGAAGGCGCTACCATGCGCAGTATGCTGAATTGTTTTGCCATTGCAATTTCAATCGGGCTTCAATACGGCGTGCCTTTGGAAGAATATGTAGAAAAATTTGTTTTCACCCGCTTTGAGCCAAGTGGAATGGTTGAGCACCCGAATATCAAGAGCGCTACTTCCATTATCGACTTTATCTTCCGCTCACTGGCCTATGAATATTTAGGCAGGAATGACCTGGTTCATGTGCTGGATACACCCGAAGTACAAAACATGGGTAATGAAGAATGGGACCAGGCAACGCCAACTATTGGCGAACGTAAACCGGAACTGAGTGAAGTAAGGGTGATGGGCGCCGCTGCCGGCAGTGTACAGCCAGCTGCAGTAAAAGCACACCGCACTGCCCATAAAAAAGCAGCTAATGGAATGGATGCGGTTAATGCAGCAGCCAAGAGCATGCAAAGCGATGCGCCTGCCTGTAATACCTGCGGACATATTACCGTACGCAGCGGCACCTGTTACAAATGTCTGAATTGCGGTAACAGTATGGGCTGTAGTTAAATTGGTTTGATTAAGCACGAACATAAAATAAGGCGCCACTTACGAGTGGCGTTTTGTTTTACCAAATTTCAAAACGACCAGTTCAATTAGCTGCCATTTATCTTAACCATTATCTTTGCTCCATGATCTCAGAATTTTTCACGTATGATAAGCGTAAGGTGATACAGGCACTACGCTATCATTTTATCTCCAGACGGGAAATAAAAATAATGATGATAGCAGTAAATGTTTTTGCCATACTTTCTGCTTCCCTGTTCTTTTTCAAAAAAATATCTCCCTTTGCCTTTTTAATAAGCTCGGTACTATGGTTTGCCCTGATGATCATCTTCTGGTTCCTGCTGCCCTACCTCGTATACAGGAGGGCGGATACCTTTAAAGACAGGTTCAGGGCAATATTAGCTGATAATGAATTCAGGATCGAAAATGAGCGTGGGGGCAGGAGCTGGGGCTGGAACGAATTCAGCACCTGGATAGAAAGCCCGCATTTTTTTCATTTATATTTCAACAGCCGTTCTTTTTTTATTGTACCCAAGGAAGCTTTTGAAGGAGATGAAGTGCATGAGGCGAGGAAAATATTGAGGGTGAAGATCGAAAAGAAATAAGCAAAGAGATTAAAAAAGAAAAGGAGAAAAAGGGAAGATATTCACTCCTCTTTTTCTCCTTTTTGCTCTTAGCCCAATATTTTTAAAGTCGCTTTTCCATAACATAATGCGGAATGGTCACTTCTATGAATTCATCGCCTACAACCTTGTAACCGAATTTCTCATAAAAGCCCAGGGCTGTTTTACGGGCATGCATAACCAGTTTTTTATAGCCCTTGTCCCTTGCTACGATCTCTGCAAAATTCATCATGCTGGCGCCAATGCCCTTTCCCTGTAAATTATTCTGAACTGCCATTTGCCTTAGCCGGAGAGATTTGTCGTCGGTTTTGGTGAGCATGCAGCAGGCCAGCATCTCATCATCATCAAAAGCGCCTATTAAAATATGTTCTTTTTCTTCTGCAAGTTCTTCCGGGGTGAAGGTCAGTCCGAGGGGCTGGCGCAGGATATCCATTCTTAGTTTCACCATCTGCTGGTATTCTTTAGTGCCGTGGTCTATTTGTTTTAAGGCCATAACAGGTAATTTTTTTTAATACAAGTTTAAGTTTCGGCAAAAGGAAGAACTAACAATATACAAATTTTTTGCTATTGCTTTGCCTATGTGAAAAAAACAACCATCAAAAGCATTATTTAATAAGGGTTGATCGTCAATAAAAGAAAGATTATCCCGGTTTTCAAAATCCCTGTGGTTTGACGCTTAAAAACACATATTTACGCTGTAATATCTATTTCTTTGTATTTATTCCAAAATGTATATTTTTGCAACCAATACAAACTAAATTTTACTATCATGTCAGACATTGCAACAAGAGTAAAGAAAATAATTGTTGACAAATTAGGTGTAGATGAAGCAGAGGTAACCCCGGAGGCTTCTTTTACTAATGATTTAGGTGCCGATAGCTTGGACACCGTTGAACTTATTATGGAATTTGAAAAAGAATTTAATATTTCTATTCCGGATGAGCAGGCCGAAACCATTACTACTGTTGGTCAGGCTAACGCTTACTTAGAAGAGCATGCTAAGTAATTAACTTAATTATCACAGGCAAATTTTATGGTGTTAAAACGAGTTGTAGTTACCGGGTTGGGGGCGCTTACACCGTTGGGCAAAACTGTCGGAGAATACTGGCAGGGATTGGTTGACGGCGTCAGCGGGTGCGATAACATCTCGCAATTCGACTGTAGTAAGTTTAAAACCAGGTTTGCCTGTGAGGTTAAAGATTTTGAGCCTACAAATTACCTTGACCGTAAGGAAGCCCGGAAAATTGACCGCTATTGCCAGTTTGCACTGGTAGCCAGTGATGAAGCCGTAAAAGACGCAGGTATCACCAAAGAGAACGTAGACCCGGACAGGGTAGGCGTGATCTTCGCAAGTGGTATCGGTGGTTTGATCACCTTCCAGGAAGAAGTGATCAATTTTGCTTCAGGCGACGGTACTCCCCGTTTCAATCCTTTCTTTATTCCCAAAATGATCCTGGACATTGCAGCAGGACAGATATCCATGAGACATGGTTTCAGGGGTCCCAACTTTGCTGTGGTAAGTGCCTGTGCTTCTTCAACCAATGCCATAATCGATGCTTTTGATAATATCCGGCTGGATAAAGCAGACATCATCATTACTGGTGGAAGTGAAGCTGTTATAAGCGCCGCAGGTGTGGGTGGATTCAATGCCATGAAAGCATTGAGTGAAAGGAACGACAGTCCAAAAACCGCAAGCCGCCCTTTCGATAAAGACAGGGATGGTTTTGTAATGGGCGAGGGCTCAGGTGTACTGGTACTGGAAAGCCTGGAGCATGCGCTTGCACGTGGCGCAAAAATATATTGCGAGATCGCCGGTGGCGGGGCTACTGCGGATGCTCATCATATCACTGCTCCTCACCCGGAAGGACTGGGTGCAAAGAATGTTATGCATGTTGCATTAAAGGATGCAGGTATGAAGCCGGAAGACATTGATTACATCAATGTTCATGGAACGTCAA
>Ga0193708_1000037_pt1 | contig 27910 bp, 36 predicted proteins | sample H3c1metaG_FD_160570 | JGI IMG/M metagenome (GOLD analysis project Ga0193708, IMG submission 160570) | Soil microbial communities from a riparian zone of the East river system, Colorado, United States - H3c1 | ecosystem: Environmental > Terrestrial > Soil > Riparian zone | place: USA: East River...
GGCAGGCGACCAGCCGGCTCGAAGGCACGGTACAGATGCTGGTGACCCAGGATCAGCGGCGCGCCGACGCGGACCTGAACGGGCTCCGGTTCGGCACACTGGAGAAGAGAGCTGCGGTCATCGAAGAGCGGACCACCTGGGCGCGCCGCATGGCGGTGACCGGGCTGGGCATCCCGCTGATGCTGGCCGTGCTCGGGTACCTGAGTGGCGTGGTACTCACCATGCCGAACGCGTAAGGAGGAGCCATGGCCGAGGACGCCGAACACATCTGGACCGTCCGTGACGGAGAGACGCCGAGGGCGTACCAGGCGTTCCGGATCTACATGCTTCAGGGCAGTGAGCGGTCGCTGGACAAGACGCGCATCGCGCTCGGCATGGCCAGCGACTCCCAGCTGGGTGCCTGGTCGACCAAGAAGATGTGGAACTGGCAGGAGCGGGTGGCCGCGTACGACTCGTACGTGACCAAGTCCGAGGTGGACGGGTACGCCGCAGAGATGGCTGGCGTCCGCTCGTACCACATGGACATCACGCAGCGGCTGCTGGTCCACCTGGACGGCAACATGGCGCTGTGGAAGCCGGGGCAGGACCCGTCCATCCGGTGGACGCAGGCCCTGGCCGTGGCGCTGAAGTCGCAGCAGCAGGCTCTTCAGCTGCGCGAGGAGACAGACAAGCCGAACGGTCTCATGGAGCAGATCATCAACCACCTGCGGAAGCTTGAGGCGGAATGATCAGTCGGGCGCAGCTCGCGAGCCTCGATGCCGCCTCGCTCTCGCAGGTGGCCGAGACGCTCGAACAGATGGTGCAGGCCCGCGAGAGCGGACGTGTGCCCTGGCTGTGCTCTAAGAAGGACTGCGACGGGTCCCCACACCCGGGACGGCCGGGCCCCCACGCCCGGCCGAGCCAGCGGCTCCCCGGACCGGAGACGGAGTACGACCAGCTGCTTGCACTGGCGGGCCGTGGCTTCGGCAAGACCCGCACCGGAGCCGAGTGGGCGTGGCGCATGGCCCGGGACAACGAGCGGGGCGCGCTCATCGGGCCGACAGCGGCGGACACGCGGGACATCATGGTCGAGGGTGAGAGCGGGCTCATCGCCTGCGCCCCTCCCACGTTCCGTCCGCGGTACGAGCCGTCCAACAGGAAGCTCACCTATCCCAACGGCGCGATTCAGATGATGTACTCGGCCGACGAGCCGGACCGCATCCGCGGACCGCAGCATCACTACGCGTGGGGCGATGAGCTGGCCGCGTGGCGCAAGCTCCAGTACGCCTGGGACATGATCCTCATGGGGCTCCGGCTCGGCGACCACCCACAGATCCTGGCAACCACCACGCCCCGGCCGCTGCCCCTCATCAAGGCGATGGTCAAGGACCCCCGCTGCTACACCGTGCGCGGCTCGACGTATGACAACCTGTCCAACCTGGCCCCGACCTTCCGCCGCGCTGTCGTGGCCCGCTATGAGGGCACCACCCTTGGCCGGCAGGAGCTCGACGCTGAGATCCTCGACGACCTGCCGGGCGCGCTGCTGTCCCGCGCGGTCATCGACGCCGCCCGCGTGGACGTCTGCCCGGACCTGCTGCTGCGGGTCGTGGCCATGGACCCTGCTGGCACCGGGCGCCGTGACGAGACCGGGCTCATCGCCGGAGGGCAGGGACCGGACGGTCACGCGTACATCACGCACGACGCGTCGGGGAAGTTCACCCCTCAGGAGGCGGCGTCCCGTGCATGGGATCTGTTCGACCTCACCCACAGTGACGTCCTGGTGTACGAGGACAACTTCGGCAAGGGGTGGGTGAAGGAGGTGCTCACGAAGGTGTGGGCCGAGCGCGGCGGCATGGGAGCGGCGCCGTTGCAGGAGGTATGGGCATCGCTGGGGAAGCAGCTGCGTGCTCAGCCCGTCGTGATGAAGTACGAGCAGGGCCGGGTCCACCACGTCGGGGTGTTCGGCGAGCTCGAAGACCAGTACACGACGTGGCTGCCCGAGGAGGACCCCAAGTCCCCCGACCGTGTCGACGCGGCAGTGCACCTGGTCGCCTACCTGACGAAACGGTTCGACCGGGGCCCGGTCACGGTGGCGTCGCCCGCCCTGCTGCTGGCCAGCCGCCGCGCGCCCGGTGCGCGATGATGGTCCACATGGACGCACTCACCCTTGCTCTCTCCGCGCTGGCTACCGCCCGCCTCACCCGGCTGGTCACCACTGACCGGATCACCGAGGCACCGCGCAACCGGATCATCCGCAGTCTGCCCCGTGAGTCGCTGCTCGCGTACATGCTCCTATGCGACTGGTGCAGCAGCGTGTACGCGGGTGCGGCGGTCGCGGGAGCATGGTGGGCATGGGGACACACCGCCGCGTACACGGCCGTCACAGCGGCACTGGCGTTCAGCTACTGCGCCGGGTTCCTGGCGTCGAAGGAGAGTGAGTGATGGCCCTGATTCCGTGGCGCAAGAGCGAGGGGAAGGCCGCACCGCCTAAGGCTGTGCTCGCCGCCGCCATGCCCCTGGTCGGTCCCGAGGTGAAGGCCGTCGGCAACCTGCGGCGCCAGCAGACCGTCGAGGGCTGGCAGACGGATGCCTGGTACTTCTTCGACGCGGTCGGTGAGCTCCGGTCCCCGGTCACCTTCATCGCCAACGCGTGCAGCCAGGCGACGCCGTTCGCCGCCGAGGTCGACCAGGACACCCAGCTTGTCACCGGGCCGACGGAGAACGAGTCGGTGCAGCGGGTCGCGGCGATGATCCTCGGCGGCGCCTCGATGCGGGCCCAGCTGCTCCAGACCATCGCGGTGTGCTGGCAGATCCCGGGGGAGCTGTTCGTCATCGTGCGCCCCACCCCCGACCGTCAGGGCGTCACCATGCCTGACACGTGGCTCGTGCTGTCCGGGCAGAAGGTGACCGTCAAGGGCGGCCTGTGGACGTACACCGACCCGATGACCATGGGGCAGGTAAACCTCGGCGCCAACGACCGGCTGTTCCGCGTGTGGTCCCCGCACCCGAACGACCAGTCGAAGGCGGACACGGCGGTGCGCCCCGCGCTCCCGATCCTGAGGGAGATCGAGAAGGCATCGATGAACATCGCGGCCAAGCTGGACTCACGCCTCGCCTCCAACGGGGTGTGGCTGTGGCCACAGGAGGCGGACTTCCCGGCGGGCGACGACATGCCGAAGTCGGCGGCGATCGCGTCGTTCATCATGGAGTCGATGACGGCCGCCCTCTCCAACCCGGGCACGGCGGGTGCTCAGGCACCGATCATGATCGAGATGCCGTTCGAGTACATCGACGCCGCGTCGAAGTCGCACATCGATTTCTCCACCGCGCTGGACGATCAGGTGGTCGACCTCCGCAACAACGCGCTCAACCGGCTGGCGGTCACCCTCGACATGCCGAAGGACGTGGCGGCGGGCACGCAGAGCGAAGCCAACCACTGGTCGGCGTGGCAGGTCGAGGAGTCTACGTACAAGATCTACATCGAGCCGCTGCTGCAGCGCATCGCGGACGCACTCACCGAGCACTGGTTCCGGCCGGCTCTGCGGGCCATGGGCATCACGGACGTCGAGCGGTACGTCATCGACTGGGACACGGCGGCGATCGTCAAGCGGCCGGACGCGACCGAGGACATGAACTGGCTGTGGGATAACCAGCTCATCTCCGACGACGCACGGCGCGCCGCCTCCGGCATCCCGGACGACGCCATCCCGGACGACGATGAGCTGGAGCTCCGGCGCCTGGCCGAGGCGGTCAAGGGCGCGCCGACGCTGGCCGCCGACCCGACCATCGCGCAGAAGCTGTTCGGCTTCGAGATCGCGCCCGCGGCTGCTGGCGTCTCGTCGACGGCCATCGACGCGGACCCCGAGCTGGACGACGGGGGCGCCGCACAGGGCACGGGCGCCAGGGCGCTGCCCGCCGCACAGACCGAGCCGGACGCGGACACTACGGGGCTCACGGCAGCTGCCGAGCTGATCGTGTTCGCGGCTCTCGACCGGGCGGGCGGGAGGCTGCTCACCCCTGCGACGCGGGGCCAGTTCAAGGACACGCCCCGTCACGAGATGCACACGGTGGTCACGGCGGCCGACACGGGCGGTCTGCTGCACGGATCGTTCACCAACACGGACGGGGTGGCCGATGCGTGGGGGCTCGACCGTGCGGCCTTCCGCACCGTGCTCCTGGAGTACTCGCGGGCGCTGCTGGTGCACGGGCTGCCGCACCGCAGTGACGCTCTCGCAGTGGTGCTGCGGACGGTCCGGTGAGCACGCCACCTGGGTCGGACCCGCATCTGCCAACACGGCTGCGCGCCCTGGCTCTGATCACTGAGGGGGAGCAGCGGACGGGGCGCGCGTGGTTCCGGTCGCTGACCCGCTTCCTGGACCGTGTGCGGCCCGCTGTGCTGTCCGGGAGCGAGGACATCGACCCCGGGAGGGTGTCTGATTTCCAGGCGTTCTGGACCTCGGAGGTGGACGTGAGCATCCTGCCGACCATCGCTCAGACGCTGCGCAACGCCTTCCGCCGGGTGACCGGGGCAGGCGATCCGGTCACTGATGGTTACGTATCGTCATATCTAAACACAGCGGGTAACCGGCTGGTAAGGGTCCCAGACGAGATCTACGGTTACATCGTGGCCGAGGTGGAGCGCGGGATCAGGGAGGGCGACGGCATCGACGAGGTCACGGCGAACCTGAACGCCCTGCTCACAGCCACGGGGGGTGAGCGCTGGCCCAACCGGGCACGGGTGGTCGCACGCACCGAGACGATGGGGGCGGTCAACGCCGGTGTCTTCCGTGCCGCACAGCTGGACGCGGAGCAGCGGGGCGACCCGGCGCCGTTCAAGATGTGGCTGGCCACCGAGGACAGCCGCACACGGCCGACGCACCGGGCAGCGGACAAGCAGCGGACACTCCTCAGTGAGCCGTTCATCGTCGGCGGCGCGCGGCTCATGTTCCCCGGCGACCCGACCGGGCCGGCCGACGAGGTGATCCAGTGCAGGTGCACGATGCTCCCGATAGTGCTCGGTGATGAGCTCGACTGGACAGCGAGGCAGAGACCATGAAGGTGACCTACACAACCACGACGGGCGCCATGTCGACCGCCTATCTGGACGACGAGTGGGCCGACGCGGACCGGGCGACCGGCACAGATAAGTACACCGACCAGCCCGTGTCGCTGCTGTGGAGCGGGCACCAATGGATGGAGGCCCCCAATGGCTAGGACATGGAGCGCGGTGCTCGCCCGGATCGGCGTGCCGACCGGAGACGGCCGTCTGCTGGCCGAGGGCGGTGGCAGCTCACGGGACCTCCCGCTGCCGCTGCTCTACCAGCAGCAGACGAGCGAGGGGCACGGAGGCAGCGTCGTGATCGGCCGCATCGAGACCCTGTCCATCGGCAACGGCATGGTCACCGCGACAGGGTCGCTCCTGGATGATCAGGGGTGGGTCGCCCTGGAGTCCATCGAGGCGGGCGTCATCGGCCCGTCCGTGGACCTGGACGACATCGAGTATGTCTCCGACGAGGACGGCAACGCGACGATCACGCAGTGGCGGGTGGCCGGCGCGACGCTGGTCGCCATCCCCGCGTTCGCCGGGGTGTCCATCACGCTGGACCCCGAGGCGGCCGAGCCGATGGGCCAGCCGGAGGCGGACGCGCAGGTGCCGTACGAGGATGAGTACGACGCGTTCTACGCCTCCGCTGCGCCCGAGCAGCTGCCGCCCGCCGAGTGGTTCACCGCGCCGGACGTGGACCGGGTCACGCCGCTCACGGTGACGGACACGGGCCGGGTGTTCGGCCACATCGCTCCGTGGGGCGAGTGCCACGTAGGGCTGCCGGGGTGCGTGACGGCACCGTCCAGCCCTACCAGCTACAGCTACTTCCACGTGGGCACGCAGCGCACCGCTGAGGGGGCCCTGCTGCCCGTAGGGACGCTCACGGTGGGCGGCGGGCACGCGGATGCCTCGAAGGGCTTCAGGGCCGCCATGGAGCACTACGACGACGTCGGCGCCGCGGTGGCCCGGGTGGTCGCGGGGGAGGATGAGCACGGCATCTGGGTGGCGGGCTGGCTGCTCCCCGGCACGGACCCCGTGCGGCGGGAGCAGTTCATGAGCTCCCCCGTGAGCGGGGACTGGCGCAGCATCGGCGGAGCGCTGGAGATGATCGCGGTGTGCAGCGTGAACACGCCGGGCTTCCCGGTGCCGAGGGCGCGGGTGTCCTTCTCCAACGGGGCGCAGCGCTCCCTCATCGGCACGTTCGGCATCCGGCCGGTCTCGGGTGAGCTCGCGGCCTCGGCGGTGGCTGACACGGCGGCACAGGCTCGCGCCAAGTGGGCGTGGCTCAACTCGAAGGGGAAGTGATCACGGTGGCTTGTGGATCTTGCGGAGGCCGGAAGGCTTCGACGAGTGAGTACCTGGTGACGGTCGAGGGGGAGGAGACCCGGTTCACCACCATGGCGGAGGCGCGGATGTTCATCGCGCGGCACGCGGTGGGCAAGCGGGCCACGGTCAAGGCGGTGGCTAAGTCCAAGTCCGGTTAGTCACGGAGAGATAACGGAAGCCCGTACCGGACATAGTTCTCGTACGGGCTTTCTCACGCTCAAACCAGGACACGAGTTGGAGGGAAGGAGGTAGTGGAGGGTGGCCCACAGCCCCCTTTCCCACACACGAGCGTCACAGTACGACATAGTTCTATGAACTACTTCTCCTTGCGGGGGGGGTGTAGCCGTCCCTCCATTACCTCCTTACCTCCGACTCAAGTAGTGCGATATAGTTTGTCGTATGACTCCCAAGCTCCCGTACGGCCCCTGGTCCGTGTACCGGCGCAAGTCCGATGCCCAGCTGTGGGTGGATTTCCACGCCATCACGTCTCGTCTGTCGATGCCGATCGCCACCGCGCTTGCCCAAGCTGCTCGCATGTGGGTTGACTCCAACAAGGAATGGAACTCCCGACTGAAGAAGTAGCGACCCCTCCACTCCCTCCGTAGCCTCCGGCGACTGGCCGGAGGCTACGCGTATGCTGTACGCAGATGGGTCGCTGAGCTGAGAGCCGGACCCGCCGCACAACCGAAGAGCTGTACCCCCTGCGGTGCTGAGCTGAGAGCCGGCCGTTGGTGATGTGACCACCCCGTCCCGACGCGCCTGTGGAGGCTCCCGTCATGTCTGAAGAGATCACCCCCAACGAGCCCGAGGCGTTCAGCGTCGACGGCCTCGACGACGCCGCGCTTCACGCCGCGTTCGCGGAGGCCCGTTCCCGTGGCCTGGAGCTGTCCGGCAAGGCTGAGCTCAGCGCCGATGAGGTCTCCGAGCTGAACGAGCTGGCGACCCGCGTCGCCGCCATCGACGACGCCATCACTGGCCGCGAGACCGCCTCCGCCGCACTGGCCGAGACCCGCGCCAAGTTCACCGGTCTCCCGGAGCGCACGTTCCAGCCCGCCGCCGCTGCCCCGTCCGAGCCGCAGGCGCCCGCTGTGGAGCCTGCGACCGCCCCTGCGGCCGTCACCGCCGCCGTGGTCCCGAGCGTCGCTCAGATGCCCGCACAGGCCGTCATGCCGACTCAGGTCGTCAAGGCCTCCGAGGGCACCACGGTCACCGCGTTCGTCTCCTCCGACGCCGCCGGGTTCGTCGGCAAGGCTGCGGGCGAGAAGTACGACGGCCTCACCCAGGTCTCCGAAGCGCTCATCGCCTCCGCCCAGCAGTACGGGCGCAGCGGCGGCGGCCGTGGCGGACGTCAGGCCATCGCACAGTTCAAGCGTGACCGCGGCGCCGAGTTCACCATCGAACCGCGCGACGACAACAACACGCAGATGGGCGTCCTCCGCCACGCCCGGTCCGAGGCCCGCCTTCACGGCGGCTCGCTCGCCAAGCAGTGGCAGTTCAACATCGACCAGGGTGCGAGCCTCACGGCCGCCGCCGGCTGGTGTGCCCCGTCCGAGAACGTGTACGACCTGTGCCGCCTCTGGGACGGCACGACCGGCATCCTCGACCTGCCGACCGTCACCGCCCGGCGCGGCGGCCTGAACTACACGGCCGAGCCGTCGTTCGCCGCGATCTACGCCAACGCTGTCGCGGTCGGCGGCGGCTCGAACTTCCTCACCGAAGCCCAGGTCATCGCGGACACGGTCAAGACCTGCTCCGAGATCCCCTGCCCCACCTTCACCGACCGGCGCCTGGACGTCATGGCGCTCTGCATCCGCGTCAGCTTCCTCCAGGCCGCTGGCTTCCCGGAGCTGGTGAACCTGTGGTCGGACGGCCTGCTGGCCGCGCACGAGCAGGAAATGAACCGGATCATCCTCGCGAACATGATCACGACCGCTGGTGCGGCCACCGTGTTCGCCAACCCGGACCCCGACCCGGTCGGCGGCCCCGGCGACTCGTTCACCTCCGCGCTGCTCGCGGCCGTTGAGCTCGCGCGCACCGACCTGGTGTACCAGCAGCTCATGCCGTTCAACTCCACTCTGGAGATCGTCCTCCCGTACTGGGTCATCCCGCAGATCCGCGCCGACCTGTCCCGCCGCACAGGCGTGGACCTGCTCAACGTGCAGGACTCGACCATCGCGTCGCTGTTCTCCACGCGCGGTGTCCGCCCGCAGTTCGTGCGCGGCTGGCAGGACGGTCTCATCACCGGGGGCGCCCTGGCCGCAGGGTTCCCGGGCGGCGACGCCACGGCCCCGTACATGACGGCCCTGCCGTCCTCGGTCCAGTTCCTCGCCTTCCCGGCCGGCTCGGTCGCGGTGGCCCGTCAGGACGTGGTCACGCTGACCAACGTCTACGACGCGGCCAGCCTCTCGACCAACGAGTTCACAGCCCTGTTCGCGGAGGAGGGCTTCGCGCCCATCTACCCGTGCCCCGGGCTGCGCCTCTACACGGCTGCTGGCTGCGTCGGCGGCATGACCGGTGCCGCGTCGATCAACTGCACCGACGAGCCCGAGCCCACCCCGTAACACCCTCCCGACCGGCGCCCGCCGCTCCGTCCATAGCGGCGGGCGCCTTCCCCCGAGAGGAGTGGACGCATGGCAACGATCATCCCCAACAATCAGCTCATCGCCACCCCGCCGGTCGGGTTGCTGCGGTACGGCATCTTCACCGCCGCCGCTGCCATCCTGCCGATGGAAACCCACGTCATCGCGTCCGGTCTCAGCTTCCTGACCGACCACTGCGGTGGCGCCGAGACCTACGACCAGACGTGCGCCGAGTCCCCCGTCAAGCCCTTCACCGAGGGCTCCGACCTGATGGAGGCCGATCCCTTCTGGGTCATCGCACGCAAGCGGTGCGGCGCGGTCGGGCGCAGCGCTGAGGAGATGCTGGCCGCTGTCCGCCAGCAGCTCACGACCGCCGAGCAGACCGTGGTGGAGTCCGTGGTGTGGGACGGGGGCGGCCTGACGACCGTCACGCCCACCCTGACAGCCTCAGGAGCGACGATCGTCGTCCCCTCGGCCCCGGGTGCCGGAGCTGCCGTCGCAGCCCTGGAGGAGGCGTTCTACAACGTCTACGGCTACATGGGCACCATCCATGTGGACACCTCGGCATACGCCGCCGCCGCCTACTCGAACCTGGTCGTCAACGGCCCGGTCCTCAAGACCCCGATCGGCTCCACCTGGTCGTTCGGCCCGGGCTACGGGATCACCGGTCCGGACGACGTCGCACCCGAAGCCGGGTTCGTCTGGGCGTTCATGACCGGCAAGACCACCATCTGGCGCACGGAGATCCTTCCGCAGCCGGACCCCCGCCAGACGCTCGACCGGTCCCTGAACCAGTGGGACGTACTGGCCGAGCGCGTCTACGCGGCCACCTGGGACTGCCCGGACATCTTCGCTGTCCAGATCCCCGTCGCCGCTCCGGCTGTGACCACCGCCCCGGCGGTGCCCGCATGATCGGCGACGACTGGGTGACCGTCATCCCGCCCAGGGGCCAGGTGAAGGAGACCGCGCGGGCGCTGCTCGACGCGGCCACCGACCCGGGCCACGTTCTCACCGCACGGGGGGGCGCCGAGTTCCTGGTGGCCCCCTACGTCGCGGACGCGCTCAACGCCCCGAAGCGGCCCCGTAAGCCGCGCGTACCCAAGGAAGGTGCCTGATGCCCACTCAGTGCGGCTCGATGTCCCGTGGGCGCATGATGCGCCTCACCCGTCTGGACGACTGCGGTACGCCCGTCGAGGGCCCCGCGTCCACGCTGGTCACCAAGGGGTTCGTCCAGGTGGTCACCACGCCGGAGTACCAGGATCAGGAGGACATCACGCAGACAGACGCCAACGGCGACACCTGCGTCGATGACCAGTCGGACCCGGCGCTGCGGTGGCTCGGCCTCCAGATCGACTTCTGCAACATCGACCCGAACGCGATCGAGATCATCACGGGTGCGCCCCTGGTGGTCGACGACGCGGCCCCGACCCCGAACGCTGTCGGTTTCCGCTGGGACTCCGCTGTGCTCGGCACCGCCAACTTCGCTCTGGAGATCTGGTCCGGCATCGCCGGTCAGGCCTGCGGGGCGTCCGGCTTCGAGACGTACGGTTACTGGCTGTACCCGTACGTGGTGCAGGCGCAGATCGGTGAGTACACCGTGGCCAACGCCGCGCTCACCCTCTCGCTCACCGCCCGCACGAGCCCCGGTTCCGGCTGGGGAGTCGGCCCGTACGACGTCGTCCGCGACGTCCTAACCCCGTTCGCCCCGGCCCCGCTGGTCACGCCGATCACGGCGACCGACCACGGCCACTTCCAGTTCACCGATGCACCGCTGCCGACTCCCGGTTGCGGTGCCGTCGTCTTGCCGGCTCCGTAGCTCTACCCTGGGAGAGTGCCCGTCCCCCAATCCATGGCGGGCGGGCACTCGTCACGGGGAGTGATCATGCAGCCCAGCTGTGTATGGATGACGCGCGAACAGTGGTGCGAGCTCGACGGGGTCGACCCGGACTTCTTCGACGCGGCGGCCACCCGCGCAGGGAGCACGTACATCCGCATCTGTGCGGATGGGACCATGTGGCTGAACGCCAGCTTCACCGAGGCTGTCAGGGACGCGTAACGGAGGGCGGCCGGTATGAGCACACCCGTACCAGGGTCGGTGTGCGCATGGGAGATGAACCTCTCATGCTGCACCGGATGGGACGACTACAGCCCGGAGGTGCAGGAGACTGCCGCCGCCTGGGCGACGGAGATCCTGGACGCCCTTACCGGCCGCCGGTTCGCCAGCTGCCCCGTCAAGCTGCGCCCCTGCGGCAGGCGCTGCGGCTGGTTCGGCGGGTACCTCACCTACCCCGTGGGCGCACCGTCCATGAACGGGGCGGGCAACCCGTGGATGATCCCGTACATCGGGGCCGGCGGCCTCTGGCGGAACTGCACCTGCGCGGGCGCCTGCAAGTGCAGGGCCACGTGCGAGGCGGAGCTCCCCTGGCCGGTCGCCGTGATCGATGAGGTGAGGGTCGACGGCCTGGTCATCGACCCGTCCGCCTACCGCCTCGACAACGGCAACATCCTGGTGCGCACCGACGGGGAGTGCTGGCCGGAGTGCCAGAATCTCGACCTGGCCGACACCGAGGATGACACCTGGTCGGTCACCGCCCGCCCCGGGGAGCCGCTCCCGGCGTCCGGTGCCATTGCCGCGGCCAAGCTGGCGTGCGAGTTCGCGAAGGCATGCAGCGGCGGTGAGGGATGCGCCCTGCCGGAGCAGCTGGTGTCCCTCTCCCGCAACGGGGTGGAGGTCCAGGTGGCTGACCCTCAGCTGCTGCTGGACGCCGGTCTCACGGGCATACAGGAGGTCGACCTGTTCATCAGGGCGTACAACCCCTCCAGGCTGCGCTCCCGCCCCCGCGTCTTCTCCCCCGACGTCCGTGACCCGCGTCAGGTGACGCTGTGACGCGCCCGGTCGAGTTCGCACAGGTGCTCCTGCAGTGTCTCGGCGAGCAGATCGAGGCGGGCCCGTACCCGATCCCGGAGGAGAAGATCTGTCTTCGCTTCGGTGACCGGGTCAACCCGACGCTGGGAACGGGTGAGGATGAGTGCTGCACGGGCCTCGCGTGGGTGCGCGTGAGCGCTGTGGATTCGCTCGCCGACCCCGATGCGGTGGAGCGCGGGGAGTGCGTGGACACCCGCCGCCGCATCACCCTGGAGATGGGCACCTCCCGCTGCATCCCGTTCGGCAACCTGGCCGCGGGCCCGTCATGCGCGGCGTGGACGGAGGCCGCACTCAAGATGGACGCGGACCACGCGGCCATGGAGGCGGCCATCTGCTGCGCCACGGAGGCGTTCGACGGGCTCGCCTACGCCCCGCGCACCCTGCCGGGCCAGTACATCCCCTCGGGACCTGACGGGAACTGCATCGCGGGAACACTGTCCGTGACCATCGACTATGACTGTGGGTGCACCAATGCCGCGTAAGCCCAAGATGACCAAGGATTCCATGGCCACGGTCACCGTGATGATCTCGTTCAACGGCATGCACCGGGGCGACGTCGTCGTCACGGAGTACGACGCCACGGTGCAGGGGTGGGAGCGCATCGGGCTGGTCCGATCGGAGGTGCACGATGGCGAGAGTACGGCTGGACCGGGCAGCGCTGGCCCGGACGATTCAGGACGCGTCCCGCCGGGAACTGGAGGAAGCCTCCCGGCAGGCGGTGAACCGAGCGAAGGTACTGGCCCCGGTGGACACGGGACGGCTGAGAGCGTCAATCCGGGTTGAGGCGCGCCGCACGCTCACGCTGCGCTCCCGCTACACCATCGGCTCGGACGTCTACTACGCCCCGTACGTGAACGACGGCACCCGCCCGCACATCATCCGGCCCCGCCGGCCGGGGGGCACGCTGCGGTTCACGGTCGGCGGCCGTGTCGTCTACGCCAAGGTGGTCCACCACCCGGGCACCCGCGCGAGGCCGTTCCTGGACCGGGCGCTGCGCGAGGTCGCGGCTGCGCGCGGGTACACCTTCCGGATCCGCTGACGGATACCCTGGACTCATGGACACCGAGAAGACTTTCAAGACCCGGTTCAACGGGCGGATGATCGAGTGCAAGGCGCTCACGTCCGGACAGATCACCGTCGTCGAGATGCTGAGTGACATCCACGACGTGGACAAGGACGTCGACCCCGAGGGGTTCGAGGCGATGCAGGAGCGCGCCCGCACCGGGCTCGGCCGCCTCTTCCGCGTGGTGGAGTCGCGCGTGGGCAAGGCCGAGTGGGCGCTGATCGACGAAGGCATGGTCACCGGGACGGTCAACAACCCCGACATCATGGCGCTGATCACCAAGATGATCGAGGGCACGGCCAAGCTGGCCGCCGCCGAGCAGGACAAGCCGGTCGTGACCGGGTGACCCGCTCCCCGTACGCGCGCGGACCGGTCACGGTGGAGCTCAACGGCGTCCGGATCCCGGTGCCTCACCACTGCGCAGCCGACTGGATCCAGGCTGTCTCGGCGTCGTCCGGCCCCTCAGCCGTCCTGGTCCAGCTCGTACGGGCGAACACGCACGAGTTCATCATGGACGACATGGCCATCGGCGGGACCACGGGTGAGGAGCTGGCGGCCGCGTCGTACGACCTGATCAAACAGACCGTCCCCGCGTTCGACTGGTGGGCCACGTACCGGCTGCTGGTGCTGTCCGCCACCGACCGGATGATCGTCGGGCGTACCGTGCTGGCCGGATTCGACCCGTGGTCACTCTCCGCTGCTCAGTGGTGCAGCGGCGTGTACGCCATGATCCTGGAGAACGCGGACAAGAAGGATGAGTTCAAGTTCGAGGCGGCCCTGTTCGAAGTGCCGGAAGGCGTTGAGCAGGACAGCGAGTGGGCGGACATGACCTTCGATCAGATGGTGGCGTCCGCTCGCAGTACCCCGGGCATTCGATAAAGGAGGTGGGACCGTGCCGTCACAGGCTGAGATCGACCTGATCGTAAACGCTACGAACACGCTGTCACAGCTACAGCGTGACATCAGGCGCATCGTCGACATCGCAGAGGCGACGGCACCGCCCATCCGGATCGATGTGGAGGTCGACAAGAACAAGGCTCTCCCCGCCCTGAAGAGCAGCCTCACGTCCGTGCTCGGCGGGCTGGGGTCCCTGGCCAAGGGAGTGGCCGGGGCGGGCGCGGCAGCGGGCACCGCCGCGCCTCTGCTGGCCGGGGTCGTCGGCGCGATCCAGAACATCCTCCCTGCGGCGGCGGTCGCCACGTCGGCGATCCTGGCCATGCAGCTGGCCACGCAGACCCTGAAGCTCGGGTTCATGGGCGTGGGCGACGCGATCACCGAGGCGTTCAAGCCGGACCCCGACATGGACAAGGTCAACGAGGCGCTGAAGAACCTGGCCCCGAACGCACGGGCCACGGTCAAAGAGATCATCAGCATGAAGGATGAGTTCAAGAAGCTTCAGCTGGGGGTCCAGAACCGTCTCTTCAAGGACTTCGACGACGCGGTCAAGGCCCTGTCGACCACCGCCCTGCCGCTCGTGCGCAGCGCGCTGAACGACACGGCGGTGAGCCTGAACAAGATGGGCATCGGGGTGGCGCAGGCTGCCGTCCAGCTGTCCAACAACGGCACCCTCGGCCAGGCCCTGAAGGGCGCCACCGAGGGCATCAAGAACCTGCGGGACGTACCGGGCCAGGCCGTCACCGCCTTCACCCAGCTGGCCGCCGCCGCGGCGCCCGCGTTCGACCGGATCACCACAGCGGTGGGCAAGGTCGCGGACTCCGTCTCGGAGCGGCTGACCAACGCGTTCAAGTCGGGGGCGCTCGAAGGCGCGATCAACGACGCTGTCGACGCGATCGCTCAGCTGGGCCGCGTCGGCGCGAACATCTTCGGGGCCCTGGGCAACATCATCAAGGCCGTGTCCATCGACGGACAGGGACTGTTCGGCACCATCGAACAGCTCACGCAGGGCTTCCAGGACATCACGGCCACCGCCACGTTTCAGTCCGCACTGGCCGGGCTGTCCGAGACGATGGCCCTGCTGTACAAGACCGTCGGCCCGCTCCTCGCGACCGCGTTCGAAGTCCTCGGCAAGGTGCTCATCGAGCTCACCGCGCCGGCGCAGCAGCTCATCACCGTCCTCGGGTCAGCGCTCACCGACATCTTCGACGCCCTGGGTCCGGTCCTGGTCCAGCTCGCGACGACGTTCGGCCAGCTGGTGGTGGCGATGCTGCCGCTGGTGACCCTGGCCGGAGAGCTGATCGCCGGGATCCTGCCGGTCCTCACCCCGCTGTTCAAGGCGCTCGGTGACACGTTCGTCGCCATGACACCGTTCATCAACGAGATCGCGACCATCCTCGGCTCGATCCTGACCCCGATCCTGGCCGCGCTGCCCGCGATCCTCGAAGCGGTTCTCGTGCCGTTCGTCCAGCTGGCACAGGAACTGTTCCCGGTGCTGACCGACCAGCTGGTCAAGATGGCCCCCGACTTCGCGGCACTCGGTGTGGCCATCGGCGAACTGCTGGTGGCACTGGCGCCGATCATCCTCCAGTTCGCGGAGTTCATCGCGCTCATCGACGCCAAGGTCATTCCGATCATCACGGGCGCGCTCATCGGCACCCTGGCCCTGCTGGCCAAGGGACTGACCGTCCTGGCCAACGTCTTCTCCGGCGTCGTCATCCCGATCATCCAGATCTTCATCGACCTGCTCCAGGGCGACTTCCGCAGCGGGAACGCCGCGGCGATCGAGAACGTCCGCAACTTGTCCGTCCGGGTGGTGAGCGCGTTCGACGCCCTGAAGAACGGGGTGGTGACCGCGCTGGCCGGGTACGTCAACTCCCTGCGCGAGCGGGTCAACGAAGGCAAGGCGCAGTTCCTGCTGGGCGTGCAGACGATGGTCAACCGGGCGGTCGTGTACCTGGCCGGGCTGCCCGCCCGGGCGGCAGGCGCGCTGGGCGGTATCGGCCACACGTTGTACGGGGCCGGACAGGCGCTGATCCAGGGACTGATCTCCGGCGTCCAGTCCAAGATCAGTGAGCTGGTCAGCACCCTGTCGAGCATCACCAAGCTGATCCCGAAGGTCAAGGGACCAGAAGACGTTGACCGCAAGCTGCTCACCCCCGCCGGCGAGCTGGTCATGGAGGGATTCATCAAGGGAATCCGCAACGTCCTCCCCGAGGTGCGCGCAGAGTTCCAGGGGATCACCGGCTCCCTTCCCGGCTTCGCTGCTCCGGTCTCCCAGGTGAGCGCCCCGGGAGTCGCACCTGTCGTCGCCCCGACTATCCTGGTGACGATCGGGAACGAAGCTGTCGACCAGTACGTGACCACCCGCGTCAACGCCGAGAACGCCCGCAACATGCGCACCGCCGCCCAGGGAGTGAGGCTCTAGTGTCGACGCCGATCGAGTCACACGACGTCACCATCACGGTCAGCTTCGTGGCGTCGCCCGGCACCAACACCTCCATGACGGTCGAGCGGTCCCTTGTGTCCGCCACCGAGGGGTTCATCACGATCGCCGAGCACGTTCCTCTCCTCGGAGAGATCGGGGTCTACGTCGACTCGACCGCCCCGATCGGCGTGAACATCTGGTACCGGATCACCGGGGAGCAGACCCTCGGCGTCATCAACCTGACCGCGTTCATCGAGCCCTTCCCGAGCGTGTGGCTGAAGGACCCCGGGCGCCCGTGGGCGGACCTGTACTTCGACTTCTGCGACACCACGTCGGGCCACGCGACCGGCTGTGGGGATCCCGACCCGGAGTTCGTGTGGGGCGGCATCGGCAGTCTCACCATGGACCCCGACGCAGGCCTGTTCCCGGTCCTCAACAGCGAGACCCCCGCCGACGTGTGGGCGCGCCGCAAGTACGCGTCCGGCTCGATCACCTTCCTGACCCGGACGCTCGACGCGATCGACCGGGTGTACGACCTCTTCACCGCTGGCGGCCCGCTGCTCATGCAGCTCCCGGACGCGTACGGATGGCATGACCACTTCATCCAGCCCGGCCCGCTTCAGATGGCCTACGGCAGCCGCGACCAGCGCATCCCGCTGCGCACCTGGACCGCTCCCTTTGAGGTCGTCGACCGGCCGCTGGGCCCGTCCCAGGGCACAGCCTGCGCCAACTGGTGCGCGGTCGAGGCACAGTTCCCCACCTACGGGGACTTCGACGCCACCCCGGGCACGTTCCTCGACCTCCTCCAGGGAGAGATCCTGTGCCCGCCCGGCGGGACGGACCTGCTGCGCGACACCTTCGGGCGCACGGTGGCGCCCGGCGGATGGGGCACCGCCGACAGCGGCCAGGCGTGGACGGTCCAGCAGGGAACCGCAGCGGACTTCTCCGTCAACGGCAGCCTCGGCCTGATCACGAACACTGTGCTCAACGCCTTCCACACGGTCACTGTCCCGTGGACGGCCGACAACGCCAACGCGCGCATCGACTTCGCTCTCGACTACACCCCGGCCGGCGCGGGCTCGGACATCCATCTGATGGCCCGGTACACGGCACTCACCAGCTTCTACGACGCGCGGATCTTCATCGCCTCCGGTGGCGCCATGATGCTCACGCTCCGCAAGATGGTGGCGGGGGTCGAGACCCAGCTGACCACGTTTGCGACCGGGCTGGTCTACGCGGCCAACGTTTTCTACACGCTGCGCCTCTCCGTCGAGGGGACCGTCCTCTCCGCGAAGGTGTGGCCCACCGCGTCCGCCGAGCCCGCAGCGTTCCAGACCACCATCGTCGACACCGACCTCACCGGACCCGGCGCGGTGGGCGTGCGCACGATCCCCCGCACAGCCACGACCAACCCGCTCCCCCTCACCTTCTCCTTGGACAACCTGGTGGTGAACCCGTAGTGCTCCCCTCGACGGACCTGTACAAGACCGTCCTGCACGGACCGCATCACCGTGTCGCTTACATCGACGCCACCGACATCAACGGGAACGTCCTGGCCGAGCACGTCCCCATCCTGGGGGGCAGCGTCTCGGCGCAGCTGACGGACCGCGTCACCCGGACGGCCAGCTTCTCCCTGTCGGATGAGTGGTGGCCGCGCACCCCGACCTCGGCGTTCTCCCCGTACCTCTCCGTCGTCCGCATCTACGCGGGCACGGGATACGGAGACGGCACCGAGGAGACCTTCCCGCTGTTCACCGGGCGCGTGTACGGGGCGGCCCGGCAGCCGAACGGGTCGGTCACCTTCCAGGCGGACGACCTCGCGGCCGACGTGGTGGCGCGCCGGTTCGAAGTGCCGACCAAGTCGTCGACCGCGACGATCCTCCAGGAGATCCGCCGGCTCATCACGGCAGCCCTCCCGCAGGCGACGTACGGGGCGGAGACCCTCATCGACGCGCCGACCCCGCAGCTGGTGTGGGATGAAGACCGTGGGCAGGCGCTCGACGACCTGGCACAGGCTGTGGGCGGGCGCTGGTACGCGCTGGGCGACGGCACGTTCGTGGTCCGCGCGTTCAACTACACCCTCGGCCCCGTGGTGCAGCAGTTCCTGGAAGGTCCGCAGGGACTCATGTCGACGGCCACCACGTCCATCACCAGGGACGGCACCGCCAACTCGGTGGTCGTCGTGGCGGAGCGCATGGACGGGACCGAGCCTGTGCGACGGACCGCCCGCGACATCACCCCGGGTTCGCCGACGAACTACAACGGGCTGTTCGGCAAGGTCGTCCAGATCACCAAGGTGCAGACGCCGCTCACGGGGGCGCAGGCGCAGACGCTGGCGCAGACCCAGCTGGCGGCGGTCACCGCGCTCACGGAGCAGTGGACGTCGGCCGTCGTTCCCGACTACACCATCGAGCCCGGCGACACGGTGCGCCTGAGCTACCGTGGGTACTCGGCAGACCAGATCATCGACGGGATCACGTACCCGCTGGTGACCGGGAACACGATGTCGCTCGCATCCCGGTCCGCCGGGGCCAGCGCGGTAGTGGAGGAATGATGGGGACGACCCCGAACTATGACATCCCCTATCCTGAATGCGCACCGCCGTTGCGGGAGGATGCCTCCGACATCGCGGACTTCCGCGACCTGGCCGAGGCAGTCGATGACGCACTGGATGTCGTCTACGCGCAGGCCGCACAGGAGGTCTTCAACCCGGCCGTCTGCCGCATGGCCACAGGCGCTGCGGTCGCGGCCGTCGGGCAGAACCTGGTGCCGTTCTACAACACCACGTCGGTGACCAACGACCTGAACATGTACGACGTGGTCAACGGAGTGATCCGCATCATCGAGCCCGGCCGCTACTGGGTCGGCACGTACACCTCCCTGACCGCGCTGGGCATGGCGTCCCCGCGCGCGAGGTTCCTCCTCAACGGGGCCAGCGTCTCCAACTTCCAGACCCCGGGAATCGTCATCGACTCGAACACGGCGACCGCTCAGGCCTCCGCCGTGATCTCCGTGACCCAGACCGGTGCGGCCTTCAGCAGCGGGGTGCGGCACAGCGCCTCCGCCTCGCTGGCCTACACGTACACGTCCCGCATCTGGTGCCTCCAGCTGGAGGCCTACTGATGGTGAACCAGACCACCCAGCAGATCGCCGCGTCGTCGGGGCCCACCGCGCAGATCCGCACAGGCACCATCGCCGCGTCGTCCCTCGGGTCGGCCACCGTGGTCGTCGGCGGGACCGCCTTCCAGGCAAGCTACGTCCTGCCGTTCGGCGTCACCCCGTCCCCCGCGTCCCTGCCTCAGGTGGGCGACCTCGTGTCGATCGTGCGGCAGGACTCCTCCTGGCAGATCCTCGGCCGCATCGCCGGGGCCGGCGAGAACCTCATCCTCAACGGCAGCTTCGAGGCGACCGCGCCCGGCACCTTCCCCCAGGACTGGATCCTCTACAACATCACGTCGACGTCCTCCGCCACGGTCACCGGTGAGGTAGCCGTCGACGGGGGCAACTCGGCCCTGGTGCTGGCCAACTCGGCGGCGACCGCCGAGAGCTTCCTGTACAGCTCCCCGGTGTCCGTGGCCGTGGGCGACGTGCTGACCCTCTCCGTGTACGCGGGAGCGTCGTACGGGGAGAACGCCCCGGTCGCGGTGAACGCCGCGCTCTACGCGCTGTGGTTCGCCACCGACACCGCCGTGTACCCGACCACTTCATCGGCTGACTCGCTCATCGCCTCCGCTACCAACGTGGCGCAGGCACCCCCGTTCACGCCGCTGTCCGGCACGGTCACCTCCCCGGTCTCCGGGTGGGCGCGTCTCGCCCTGCGCTCCACCGTGGCGGACACGACCGGTCTCGCGTGGGACTTCGCGATCATGAGACGGAATGAGATCTGATGCCCGCCAACACACCGCGCGGGATCAGTTACCCGCTGTACACGGACCCGATCGCCAATACACAGGTCTACTTCCAGGACATGGCGACCGACATCGACACCCTGGTCGAGCAGTTCTCCGACCGCATGGACGCCGCCGCCATGCGCCCGTCCGCGAAAGCATCCGGGCTGGCGAACCAGGCGCTGGCCCCGCTGACCAACGTCACCTGCATCTGGTCGGCGGAGGACTTCGACAACGCGGCGATGATCAACCTGGGTGTGAACAACACGTTCATCACCCTCACCGAACAGGGCATCTACATCGTCGGCGCGTCCATCGGGCTGAGCAACACGCTCGGCACCTACGGGGTGCGCGCGACCCTCACGTTCAGCGCGGGCATCGGCGGCGGGACCCAGACCCTGCGCGGGTCGAGCACTACCCTCGACCCGTCGCCGACGCAGACGTTCATCAACCCGCTGTCGATGGTCTACTGCGACGGCATCACTGCGGTGAACTGCACGGTCGTCATGCGGCAGAACGCGGCGGGAGCGATCAACATCCAGGACCGGAACTTCTGGGCAAGCAAGGTCAGCAACGTCACCGGAGGCTTCTGATGGGTGTGACCCCGAACCGTGGGTACCCGTACCCCGACCCGTCGAGTCCGATGCGGATGACCAAGGATCTCCAGGCACTGGCCGAAGCGGTCGACACGGACCTGAAGGCGGAACAGGACGCCATCACGCAGCGCCCCATGTTCCGTGCCGCGGGTGGCGGACCCCGTCAGGCGTACGGTCCCGGGCCGACGGCCGACGTGTCGTACGGGGTCATCGAGGCGAACAACAGCGGGGCCATCGCAGGCACCGATGTGAGCATCCTGCCCCGCACCACCTTCACCCCGCTCATCGCCGGACTGTGGGCGTTCACCGCCACGGTCGAGTACCCGCAGTGGCTCGGCATCGGGTGGGTCAAGCTGTCCCTGTACAGCAGCTCCTGGATCGCCTCGACCATCGCCACCGAGATGCCGAACAACGTCGACGGGAACCGCACCATCTCCGTCACCGGATCGCAGGCCTTCTCCGGCCCGGGCGGCAACACGGTCAGGGCGGTCTTCGAGGCGAACCCGACCGGCCCGCGCGCAGTGTTCCCCATGTTCAGCCGGTCACTGACCGGATTCCTCCTCGCAAGGACGTGACGTCATGAGCAAGGCATTCGTACTGGACCTGGCCGAGCGGGTCGTGTTCTCGTTCCTCGGCGCGGCCATCGCGACTCTGGCGGCCGCCGGCGTCGACCTCACCCACCTGTCCGCGTGGCAGTCCGCAGGCGTGGCCGGGCTGGCCGCTGCGGTGTCCCTCATCAAAGGACTCCTCGCGCAGTACGTCGGCGATAAGGACAGTGCCAGCGCGGTGAAGTAGCACAGCGAGAAGCCCGCTCCGTGGGGGACGGAGCGGGCTTCTCTGTGAACCGGGGCTCGAACTTCCCCGGGGCCCGTGGTTGCACCCGGGCCAGGCGGTCTAGAAGGGGGCCTCACCCTTCGAGGCGAACGGGTTGTCGTCCGCGACGGGGGCGTTGGCCAGGAAGTCATCAGCCGCTACGGCGTTCTGACTCGGGGCAGTCCACGTGCACTTGAACTCGTACGCGGGGAGACGCTGCTTGTCCTTCTGCGGACCGTCCGCGACCCGCTCCACCCGGAGGCGGCCACCGATCTCGAACTTGGCGTTGGCGTCCCGCAGTGCCTGCGTCAGCGCCTTCTGCAAGTTGCCCTTGACGTACAGGGCGCGCATGCCGTTGTCGTCCGGGAGGGCCTTGCGGATGTAGCGGGTGGTCTCCCACGTCTCGCCGGTAGGGGCGCACTCCATGTCGACGACCATCTGCATGGCCGGCGACCCGTCGGACCAGACCTTCGGGGTGCCGCCTTCGTACTCGGACTGCTGCTTCATGACCGCCCCGGTGACGGTGCCCTCGACCACGTAGCCCACGGAGGGGAACTTGGCCGCGACGAGACCGCCGGAGAGGAACTGCGAGAACGGGTCCTGACTCATCCTTGATTCCTTTTCTCGGTGAATACCTTGAGTGTGGCGGTCACCGTACCAGCCAGACTAGGAGCCCTGTCCGGTGACCGCCGGTTGTCCGTTTGCATCGGTGCGGGATGGACTTCCCCGCTAGCCGGAGTGGGGCGATTCCCGGCTTAGCCTGCCAGCTCTTATCCGCTCGGGTAATGGTGTGGGACAGAAGCCCCGTGCATATCCGAGTCGTTCCCCTGAGCTGTGCGTGAACGGGATTCGAACCCGTATCGCCGGGTGCACCCGGTTTAGGCAATGCCTTACCTCACGCGCCACGTTTAACGGCCGCCGCCAAGGATTCGTGCCGACCACTGAACACATAGCCGAGTTCGTGAACCCTTGCTCCGCATCCCGGAGCGGAACCGGGGTCTTCCCCTTGAGAGGGATGCTCTTCCCATTGAGCTAATGCGGAACCCCGGCCGAGAGATACACGGTCGGGAGATCTTGGGAGGGGAGCGGAAGACCAAGCGACTGGGTGAGCCGCTCCCCCTTTGAACAATCCCTACTCTATGACGCCGGGGAACCGATGTCAACATCGGACACTCAGCTGCTGACGCCCAGTTTCCGCAGCGCCGACTGAGCCAGCTGGACCAGCGCGTTGAGCCTGAGCGGCTCGACCCCGGCGTCCTTTGCCCGCTGCCACAGCGCGCCGGCCTGAGACACCTCGGTGACTGCGGAGAAGTGCTCCTCCCAGCTGCGCAGGTCCGGCTGCGGGAGCGCCTGTGCGGGCGCCACAGAGGTGAACGGGACGGGCTTGGGGCGCAGGGACCGGCGTGCCCGGACGGACCCGCACTCGGCCGCGTAGTCCCACCCCCGGTTGAGGTCGGCCGCCAGCGCCCGGCATGTCCCGACGTGGTCCCCCTTGGTGGGCAGGTGGATCACGATGCCCCACTCCTCGGACACCCCCAGCTTCGGCGGCACCCACTCCTCGGCGTCCCAGTCGTACGTTCCGAAGCGGTTGTACCCGTGGGCGTAGATCGCCTCCTGGCACTCGATCGGGTCCCACCCGTAGTCCATCGTCTTGCCGGTCTTGATGTCCCCGATGTAGTGCATGCCGGTCGCGACGTGCTCGTACACGTTGTCGAACGAGCCGGACACCCCGCCCCACTCTTCGATGAACGTGGTCAGCTCCTGCATACCTGTCACGGCGCGCAGACCCGCGTCCTTCAGGGCGTCGCGGTACAGCGTCACGAACGGTCGGAACGCCGGGGGAACCTGGTCCATCGTGACCTCCCCCTTGTCCCATCGCTCGCACAGCTTGTGGATCAGGGTCCCCGTGTCGGCCGCCTTCTTGGAGCCGGCCGCCTCCTCCAGGATCTTGACGAGGCCCTTCAGCTCATCCTTGTGCGTGTCCCACGTCTTGCCGTGAGCGTCGGCCGCCACCTCGGGCCGGGCCGCTGCGCCCACCAGGACGTTGACCTTCTGCCAGTCGGTCAGGCCGGACGTGTCCTCGACCGCCTTGTTGAAGGAGGTCACCCGGGTGACCGACTTGATGTTGCCGTTCTTGTACCGCCTGAAGTCGCCGATGACTGGGTCCTTCAGACGGTGGCCGTTGCGGTCCGTACGCAGCTTGGCCGCGACCGGGCCCGACGGGGTGGTGAAGAAGTCTGCCAGTACCTCGGACTGCGCCTTGATGATCGTCTCTTCCACTTCGGTCGTGGCCAGGTGCTCGGGAGGCATGCTCGGCAGCACGGTCACCACAGCACCCGCGTACTCCCCGCTCTGGACCACGAGGCCCACCGGCTCGGGCATCTTCACGTTCGCCGCAGTCGGCCGCTCCCACGCGGGGGCCGCGTCGTCGCAGCGATCCATGCACAGGTAACCGCCCTGCCCGTCCGCGCGCACCGTGTCGCCCTGCTCGAACCCGTGCCCGCACTCCTCACAGATCCCGGGGAACGCGGCGGGGAACCACTCGCCCGGCTTGCTCCCGGTGTAGATCGGGGCGGGCGTGCTCCACGAGTCGGCCGCGATAGGCATGTCCGGGTTCGCGTCTGGCTCCTCCATGCCGCACACGCAGAACGAACCTGAGTGGCCGTTGTCGTCGTCGCCGTACTGGAACCGGTGGGTGTGGCTGTGCATCGCCACAATGGCCTGGTCCATCTCCCGGTTCTGCTCCCGCTGAGCGGGCACCGGGCACGTCGCCCGCGTATGCCCCGGCTGTCGGCATGCCCCGCACTTACGTTCTGCCATGTCTCTCCCCTATCGTGAAAGGGAGACGGCCCCCACTCTCCGGGGGCCGTCTCGTCACTTCTTCTTACCGTCGTGCGTCGAGAGCAGGATCAGGATGATCGCGATCACCACGACCACCGCCCATCCGGTCAACGCCGGTCCTTCAGATCCTGGATCGCCTCGGCCACCAGATCGGCCTGATTGTCGACGACGATCCGGGCGCCGGTCTCCGGGTCACTGACGAGAGACTCGCTCCCGTCGCCGGTCCAGTCGGTCACCGTGATGGCCTGCCTGTGGGTGGGGGCGGACTCGCCCCGCCTGAAGATGCTCACTTCTTACCTCCGTGTGTAGGGCACGGCCGCAGTCGGCCGCACCAGCAGAAACCGATCATTTCGTGCTCCGTTCTGATGTCCTAAGTAGACACCCACTGAGACGATCGTGTCAAGCCCTACACGTGAGGATCGAGCATCCTCGACTTGAAGACGATATCGATCGCGTCTGACACGGCGCCGGCCCGCAGCCCCTCGACGGGGATGCCCATGGCCTCGGCCAGGGCGGCCGCCTTCTCCGAAGGCTTCTTCTTCCGCCACGCCGCGCCGCGGTGAACACCGAAGGTGGCGTACTCCTCGGCCACCGCCTCGCCCCACGCCATAGCCGAGCTCAGGTCCATGCTGCGGTGACTGGTGTACGACGGGCCCTCACCCTTGGTCACCGTGCACACGTCCCAGGTGTCGACGACCGTCTTGCTCTTCCACAGGAACACGGTCGTGTCCCCGCAGCCGATGAACAGGACGCCCTTCTGCGTGCGGTTCCACGCCCTGTCGCTGGCCGCGAACAGGTCAAGCTCCCGGTGCTTCAGGGCGAACGCCACAGAGCCCTGGGCGGGCACCTGGCTGGCCTCCTCCGCCTCGCGCACGACCGCGTCGGCCAGCAGCTCACCCTCCCGCACAGAGGTCACCGCCCCGGGCTCCAGGTCGACGAGCGTCCGGAGCTTGTTGACCGCCCCGGCCCCGACCACGTCGAGCACCAGCGCATCCGTCTTGCCGGGGTACGGACGCAGCACACGGCCCACCATCTGGATGTACAGCGGGTTGGACTGCGTCGGCCGGGCGATGACCGCGCACGACGCCCACGGCGCGTCGAACCCTTCCGTCAAGACCATGCAGTTGACCAGCACCTGCACAAGCCCGGTGCGGAAGTCGTCGTAGATCATGCGCCGCTGGTCCGGCGGCGTCTCGCCCGAGATGAACGCGGACGGGATGCCCGCGTCGGTCAGGGCGGTCGACGTCGACATTGCGGTCTCGACCGTCGGCGTGAAGACCACGCCCTGCCGGTCGGCCGCGTGCTGGGCGTACGCACGGGCGATCACCTTGTCCGCACCCGCGGCCTCCATCGCCTCACCCAGCTGGCCGGCCTGGAAGTCGCCCCGCGAGGTTTTCACAGATCCCATGTCGAGACCTGCTACGTCGACGGACACCGCCTTGACGTCGGTCAGGAATCCCTTGCTGATCATCCACAGGAGCGAGCGGGAGAAGACGACCTCTTCCCACGTATCACCGAGCCCGGCCCCGTCACCGCGTGCCATCGTCGCCGTGACACCCAGCTGAAGCGCATCGGGGAAGGCGGCGTACACCTTCTGGTACGAGGCGGCAGAGCCGTGGTGGCACTCATCCGTGATGATGAGACCAACGTCGCCCCACACACGTTGGGACAGCTGGACCAGTTCCCGACGCCGGGAGACCGCCATCGTCTGCACTGAGCACACCATGACGTCCGCGACTACCTCGTTGTCGTCCGCCTTGACCTTGCCCACATTCAGGTCCGGCGCGATGGACCGGAGCTTGGCGATCGCCTGATCCGCGAGTTCGTCGCGGTGCACCAGGATGATGACGCGGTCGTTCTCGCCGGACTTGGCCCCACGGAACCGCTGCACCAGGTGGGAGAAGACGACCGTCTTGCCCGCGCCCGTGGGGAGCACGATGGCCGGCCGCGTCATGCCGTCGGACCACGCCGCGAACACGGCGTCGATCGCCTCGGACTGGTACGGCCTGAGCTTGAGTTCAGTCATCGTCAGTACCTCCAGACGGTGACGTCGTACTGAACGTTCGTGGCCTCCGGATGAGCCCGAGCGAATTGCGTGGCCAGGTCGTCGCGCAGGTTCTGGCCGACCACGTCGTAGGTCTCGACGGAGGCTGTGAGCTGCATGTAGGCCACGTCACTCCCGCTGAGGAGACCGCTCACGGTCAGTCGGACATGCGGGTCCGAGAAGAGTCCAGGGAGCCCGTCGCACTCCGTCCACTCCGTCATCGCGCCATCACCCACACCACGGCCAGGAAGATGCCGACCACCAGGATCAGCCGCTTCTCATGCTTGTTGAACATCACTTCTCCATCACTCCGTTCACGATCCCGTACCACCCAGCACACACCTGACGCACAACAGTGATCCGCAGTCCCGGCCGGCCCGGTGCGCTGTACGCGCTACCGACTTGACGTTCCCCGCGTTGATGCAGGGGCGGCATCTGCACCCGAGGTCGCTGTACGTGTACCACTTGCCGTGTCCCGCGCGGTCGCGCATGGCGGGGTCGAGCTCGGCGCGCGCCTTGATGTCCTTGCGCCACGCCCGGCGCTGCTCCGGTGTTCTCATTCACCTGGCACCGATCGCTCGTCGAAGTCCTCGCTGACGGATCCGAACACCAGCTCCCACGACTGGTGGATCAGGGTCAGCTCAGTGATCTGCTTGTGCAGGCGCATGGCCTGCGCGTGGGCACCCGGTGTGCCCGGCAGAGCGGCCCGCTTGCTGCGTACCTGCTCCACCTTCAGCTCCGCGTCGGCTGCCAGCGTGCGCAGCTTGGCCACTACCAGGGGGTGGATCTCGGTCATCGCAGTCCCAGCTTTCGCAGTGAGTCGAGTTCGAGGGCAGCCGCGCGCTTGGTTTCGGAGAGCCGGTAGGGGGCTCCGTCCCCGGGCCGGATAGCGCAGTGCGGGAAGTCTTTCGGGTCGATCTCCAGAACTCCCGTGACGATCAGGAAGCAGAGCAGTTCGACGGTGTTGCACGCCCCGGTCCGGTCGTACAGATTGTTGAGGATGCGGGCGGTGCCGCTGACGCTGGTGCCCATGCGCTCCGCCACGTAGAAGCGCGTCGCTCCCATGGCCAGCAGCCGCAGCATGCGGGTCTCTGTTCCGGTCAGTTTCATGGAACGATCGTCTCAGAGCAGACCGGCTATGTCAACGTCGGACACGCGGCGTATCCTCGCGTACATGGAGACACAGAGTAGGACCCTCATCAGCAAGGCAGCGGCGGCGGAGCTCGCGGGCGTGAACATCCGCACCATCAAGCGGTGGGCGGTGGCCGGCAGGATCACCGAGAAGCGTGACCCGCAGACCGGCCGCACCTGGTACGTCGGGGAGGAGATCGAAGCGGTACGAAACGGGGCCCGGTAACTTCCCCAGGGACTGTGTTACAGTCCTCTGCATGAAGCCACTGAGCGACGGGGAGAGTCCCGTGATTACGGTCCGGGTACCAGCAGAAATCAAGGACGCGCTTAAGGAACGAGCCCGTCAGTACCAACGCTCG
>Ga0193708_1000038_pt1 | contig 27545 bp, 36 predicted proteins | sample H3c1metaG_FD_160570 | JGI IMG/M metagenome (GOLD analysis project Ga0193708, IMG submission 160570) | Soil microbial communities from a riparian zone of the East river system, Colorado, United States - H3c1 | ecosystem: Environmental > Terrestrial > Soil > Riparian zone | place: USA: East River...
GGCTATGCTACACGACGCGGGAGACCGAGAGCGAGAACTTCCCTGCATCGAGCACGCGACACGTCATGTGTTCCGTGACGAATGCTGGTCAGAAATGATGAGGTGGCGTCTCCATCATGGATCGCCTCTTCACTCCGGGGAAAACTGGGTAGCCTACGAGAAAGCGGTAACGGAAAAAATCGTGGATGGAACAGCAGACACTCAGGACATGGCACAGAAAACAGAAATGTTTCAGCGTCTGCTTGACCATGACCACAATAAGTTCAAGCAGGAGGGGCAGATTTTCTACGATGACACCACTGGAAACTTTCTTGTCCCTCTGGAAAATGCGGCGGGAGAGAAGTTTTCCTTCCTCCTATCACTAGAGGAAGTCAGTAAGTTCCTCGGCAGACTGTCAGATCTGGTGCGTAGGTCGGTAGAGGACAACGAAGAAAATAAGAAGCGTAACGCCGGACTGCTTGAAGGCGTTAGTAACCAAGAGCTTGAAGGGGAAATCTACGGCAGGTGAGAGGTGGAAGAAATATGTTCTACCACAGGAAGAAGTTTTCTTTGTGGGAGCAGGCTGTAATATTCATTCGTGATGTCAGGCGGATGAGTGAGTGCAGCTTCAACTGTCCTGGATGCGGAAGCAGCAACACGCATGGTGAGTATCCTACGAACTGGGGATGCCACAATTGTGGATCAGCAGGACAGAGTTAGCAGAAAAAAAAGACAGGGAGAAAAAGTGAGTAGCCAGGGACCTGAGGAATTCAGCGTGGAGCTGATGGAAAATCCTCTGATCTTTCTTCAGACAGAAGACAAGCCGGACAAGAAAACTTTCATCAACCCATACCAGATCACGGGGTACGAATATTCCTGCTTGAAGCTGGAATCTGTACCGCAGTACGAGGACGAGGAAGACAAAGTTGAGTGGGCGGTGAAAATTTTCTTCCCTGGAATGGTGATTCTGTACCGCTGCCAGGTCGATGGAGAATACTGGCCCACATACGATGCGGCAGAAAAAGACTTCAAGAAGTTTCTGAACCCGAGGTACTACGGAGACTGAACCTAGGCGGGAGAGAAGTTTTCCTGTAACGTCAGTCCTCAAGGGACCTAGCAACCTCTGCCGCATAAGGTCTCTGTCGAGAAGCCTTCCTTCGCCCCTGCCATTGGGTTAACCCGAAGGGAGGTTTTCTCATGCTCAGAAGTAGGAAGAATGTGTACGACACGCCATAGCAGAAATCGAAAGAATGGCGGGAGAGACAAGCACCAGCTACTCTCGGTATAGACAGAGAGACCAGCAGGACAGAGGGACTGTATCCGGATGGGCAGAACTTCTGAGAAGCAGAAGCAGGAAAGAATAAAAAAAAAGATAAAGTAAAACAAAAGTTTCTCTCTGTGCCTGGTGCCGAGGAGAGACTAGAACGAGAAAGACTGCTAGGCTGATATACACCCAGTTCTAGTAGAAAAATTTCTACAATAGAAAACGAACATGGATGTGCTAGATGCCATCCACATAGTCAGGAGTGCCAGATGCCTTCTGTCACGAAGAAAAAGATTGTTGTACGGCGCTCCAAGAAAAATGTTGAGCAGCAGGAAGAGAATTACTCAGAGAAGTTGGCAGAGATTCCAGGTGTAATCGCTGACCTGGACAAGAAAGTTTTTCTTGCTCTGACACGTGGTGATAAAATTCCTCTGCCCAGGTTGCCGCGCGGTCGTCCTAAGAAGGATTCGACCCGGCAGACGATTCTTGCTGAGCAGAAAAAAGTTATCTACGCCTTGCATGTTCGCGGGATGACAGTTCGCAGAATCGAAGAATGCACAGGGCTCCCTATCGCCACGATCCATGACAGGATTTCTTCGGCGATCCAGGAACAGATCAAGCCTCTGGCAAGTGAAGTTCTTCAGGTCCGTCTTTCACAACTTGAGACACTTATTCAGGACCTGACTCCTCGTGCCATTGCAGGGGATGAAAAGGCCATCCGTGCCATTCTTGCAATCCACGACCGGGAAGCAAAATATCTTGGTCTGGATTCTGCGGATAAGCTTGATGTCAATGTCACTCCTCAGGATGAAGCTACACGAAATCTCATCCTTGCTGCTCGCCAGAAAAATAATGCAGAGCTGAAGAAAATTCAGGATGCTGCATCTGAGGGTGAGGAGTCGAACGATGAGTGACACCAGGAAAGCTGAAGAAGAATCCACTTACTACATTGAAAGTCTTGTCCCATCTTTTCTCGCCAGTGATGGTGGGTACATTGCAGTCCTGAAGAAGTACCTCTTCGATATTGTTTCGTCGCAGGAGTGGACTGTGATGGATGGGCCTCGTCGTACGTGGAAGTCTGCCGGACAGATTCTCGTGGAACCTCCGACAGGATTTGTGGAAGTTCACATCGAAGTTACTGTTCGTGAGTTTGATACGTGGGTGGATTAGTCATGTCTACCAACGCAGAACTTTTCGACTTCGAGAAATATCTTGCGGGAATTGATCCTGATCTCCTCCTCTCGGTAGGGGGAAGGATCGAAGCCACGAAGTATGACCCGCTTCTCTTCGCTGTTCTTTACTGCCAGAAACATATTCAGTCGGAGCAGACTGGAGAAATTTCTTTTGCAGATCTTCACCTCGAACTTATCGAGCAGGCGAAGCAATGGATTGTTCAGTCAACCAGGCCACGGCAGCACAGAGATATTTATGTGGCTCCTCGTGAGACAGGAAAGTCTACGTGGCTATTTCTGATCCTTCCTCTGTGGGCTGCTGCTCATGGACACAGGAAGTTCATCATTGCATTCGCCCATTCTGCAACGCAGTCACAGGATCATCTGAAAAACTTCAAGCATGAACTGGAAACCAACGCAAGTTTGCGTAGAGATTTTCCTCTGTTGTGTCAGCCTGCTACAAGGAATCGTGGGACAACTTTTTCTGACACGCAACAGGATTATCGTTCCAAGTCTGGGTTTGCTTTCAAGGCCCGAGGGATGGACACGCAAACTCTTGGTGTGAAAGTAGAGAATAAAAGGCCAGACCTTATTATTCTTGATGACATCGAGCCAGACGAAAGTTCTTACTCTGCGTATCTGAAGCAGAAAAGATTGCAGACTATTCTTGATGCAATTCTTCCGCTGAATGAATTTGCCAGAGTCGTGATGTCAGGTACAGTCACGATGGTTGGAAGTATTATTCATGACGCTGTGAAGTCTGTGACTAGGAAAGAAAATATTCCTTGGTTGCGGGAACAGAACTTCAAGGTTCATTACTTCCCTCCCCTCATCTCTCGGGGAGACGGTACGGAACGTAGTATCTGGCCTAAGAAGTGGACGGTGAAATATCTTCTTTCTATCCGCCACACCAGGGAGTACAAGAAAAACTTTGCCAATGATCCGATGGGTTCTGGTGGTGGCTTCTGGCTAGAAGAAGTTTTCCGCTATGAAGAACTTGACGGACCGCTGCGCACTGGACTTTTTATTGATCCTGCTACTAAGACAAAAACTTCTTCAGACTTCACCGGGCTAGGAGTGTGCAGCTTCAACCCCACCAAGAAAAGAATGATGGTGGAGCACGCCGAAGAAGTAAAACTTGTGGGAGAAAAACTTAGGGCAAGAGTTCTCAAGCTCCTAGAAATCTTTCCACATATCGGCAGGATCTTTGTTGAGGACAACCAGGGCGGAGAACACTGGCATTCGATCCTGCATCACATGCCGGTAAAAGTTGTGCTGTTCACTTCCACTGTGAAAAAAGAAGTTCGGGCAGGAAGAGCACACACACAGTATGAGCGAGGGAGGATCGTGCACCAGAAAAAACTTCCTGCTCTGGAAGAACAGATGGTCGGATTTCCCAGGGCTCCGCATGATGACATGGTCGATACAGTTTCAGCAGCTGTAGAAACTTTCTTCAATCCAGTGAAAAAGAAGAAGCTAGAAGTTTCCTCGGCAAGCTACGTCTAAGAAAGTGAGAAACACATCATGGCTACAGTAGTAGATCCAGTGCAAGATGTTCGGGTCAGTATCGCAACAGATGATCTGATGGAAGCTGTTCGGGAAATTCAGGAGCACTACGACGACTACGAAATTGCAGAGCAGTATTACAAGGGTGACGTTCCAGAAATTATCTGTAACCCGAAGCTGCGCCGAATCATGGAGCAGTATGGGGAGGCTTACAAGTTCAATCTTGCCAAGACTCCTGTGAACGCAGTTGCCGACCGGCTGACTATTCAGTCTCTCCAGGTGCGTGGAGAAAACGAAACTGCAAATAATGTTCTGCGTGAAATCTGGGATGGCAACCGGATGAAGCGTCAGTCTGCGGAAGTAAATCTCAAGTCATGTGAGTTCGGAGATTTCTATCTATTCGCATGGGCGGGAGAAGAAGAGGGCTCAGTACAGGTAACACAGAACTACCCGCAGACCACCAGGATTTTCTACGATGAAGAAACTGGACTTCCTAAGTTCGGCGCCAAGATCTGGAAGTCGAAGAATTCTTTCGGACAGACTTACTGGAGGTCAACACTTTATTACAAGGATCATTTCGAAAAGTACGTGACGGTTGCTGGTATGGATCCTACAGCTCCCACGTCCTGGAAGTTTTTCTATGACTCATACGACGAGGACGAGAACGGAGTATGGCCAGAGAACCCGTACGGCCGTCTCCCGCTCTTCCACTTCCGCACTGGCACACCTTATGGGACTCCGGTCCACAAGGACGCGTACGGACCGCAGAACGCCGTCACGAAGCAAATTGTGACGCAGATGTCCACCACAGATTTCATGGGATTTCCGCAGCGTTATTTTCTGATGGATCCGCAAATCGCAGGTTCCGAAGAAGATGACACCATGTCTGAGTGGGACGATGACGATTCTGAATCTCAGAAAACTTCTGGGGAAGAATCCAAGCTGACCGGTGGTCCTGGTCGAGTCTGGATGCTGAAAGGGCTGAAGGCTGCTGGAGAATTTTCTACGGCCAACCCGGAAAACTTTCTGAAGCCAGCAGAGTTTTATGTGCGGATGATGGCGCAGACAACCACAACGCCTCTGCATTATTTCGACCCTTCAGGAGACGCACCGTCGGGAGAAAGCCTCAAGACAGCAGATGCACCATTGGTGAAGAAAACTGAGGACATGCAAGATTCTCTCGGATCCTCGTGGGAAGAGTGGGCAGAGTTTTGTCTTCTCGTTGCGGGTGTAGAAGATGTACGGGTAGACGTTCGTTGGAAGCCTGCTGAGTCCACACAGAGCAAGGATGGATGGGATGTCATCCAAGCAAAGATTGAGGCAGGCGTACCGCCACGTCAGGCTTTCTTGGAAGCCGGATACACAAGTGAAGAAGTAACTTCATGGGGCATCCCGACCTTTGAAGAAAACAACGAGACTCAGAATCTAGTTCGTCGTGTAGGAATCCTCAACACAATTGGGGAGGCAGTACAGAAGTTGGCCGCAGGAGTTGGGACAGGAATTCTCTCCGAAGAAACTACGGCTGCTCTGGTGACTCGTGTTCTTGGGGAAACAAATACTGAGACGGAACTCTGATGGGTACCCCTGCACAAATTCTTCCAGAGACGATGCAGTCTTACGCACAGCAGGTATTGGCCCTGGAAGAAAAGTCTGCGGAACTCGCCTCAAAAAATATGGACGAGGACTTCAAGAAGATTTTCCAGAAGGCCATCAGTTTGTGGGTGAAGGTATCTGGAAGTGTGCAGGGGGTTCCGTCAGACAATGCACGGACTGCAATTCTCGTCGTGCTCACAAAAATGTTGAACAAGATTGATCTCACCATTGCACCGGAATTTCTCATGGGTGCTGTGGGTATGGGTCTCGAAATGGGATTCGCACAAGCCCTGGAAGAAACTGGCGGGAAAGAAAAAGTCAAGAAGCCAGTCATCTCTCCCTCGGTGAAGGAAGCCCTGGATGAGATGCCTGGAAAACTTGAGCAGCAAATGAAAGATGGAAAAAAGTTGCTGGCTCGGGCACAGACTTTTTCTCAGGTAATCAACGCATTGAGCCAGGCAAGAAAAGTTGTGACCACTACAGAACGAACTGCACGGTGGGCCACAAATGAAAGTGTGAATCACAGCGTAAGATCTGTAGCTGATCAGAAAAAAGTTCCACTGCTATGGATCCCGGAACGCAACGCCTGTGTTCACTGTCTCGCCTATGCAGGAAAAGTTTCCAAGCCTGGTCAGGATTTTCCCGCAGGACTCACGTTCGGTGACAAACCTCTGACGACAGAAAAAGTGAAGAACCCACCTTTGCATCCAAACTGTCGGTGTCGTGTTTTTCCGTGGCGAGGAAGCAAACGAGGAGTCGGGGCGGTAGATCTGCCTGCTGCTCTGGAGCGTGAGGCACAACGTTCTGTCCTGAAGGGATGGAGTGAGAGCACCAGCAATGCAGAAAGATTGCGTGCAGCAGACCGGCTATTGCAGGCGGGAACGAATCTTCCCAAGACAGTACAGAGCGAAGCCAAGCGCGCGGTGAATACCGGAACCTTCCCAAATCCGCTACCCTGATATACACCCGAAGAAAACGGAGCGCATCATGAACAACACTCGTGAAAACTTTCTTGAGAACTCTTTCGGAAAGAAGGAAACTTCTGGAACTTCTGGATGGTCTCACCCCTACCCGCGAGGAAATTTCTCTCCGTTCTGGTACGCGGATGGGGATGATGACGGAACGGACATCGACGGAGACGACGACGATGGGGACCAGGATGATGACGATGATGACTCGGATGGGGGAAAGGATGACGACGGAACAGACGACAAGTTCACCCCTCCTTCTGAGGTTGAATGGAAGAAGGTACAGCGGAAGCTGAAGCGTGCAAATACTCAGGCACAAAATCTGCGTACTGAACTTGACAGTAAGGAAAAGTCTGGAAAGGAAGTAGACGCAGATACAGAAAAGAAGTTCCGCGATGAAGGACGTAGTGAAGCAGAAAAGGTATGGAAGCCACGGTTTGTTAAGCAGGCTGCAAAGGCTGCATTCTCGCAGGCAGGGGCCAAGAGCGTGGACCGGCTGATCCGCATGCTGGACCTTGAAGAAATTGACGTTGATGAGGACGGAGACATCGACGGATTGGATGAACAAATCAGGGATCTGAAGAAGGAAGTTCCTGAACTCTTTGGCCCCAAGGTTGCTCGCAATGTTGATGCGGGAGACAAGACGAAAAATGGTGGGGGCGGGGGAGGAAAGAAGAGTGACTCTGCCACTGCTGAAGCGCTCCGCCGACTCGGTATCAGTAGTTGAGTTATAGCGACCTGTTCGGAACTTGGTCCTTGCAGAAGTAGCGGGTATCGGTACTATGACAATAAGCGGTGTTCGGTACCCGCACTCTTCTCGTGATATCCGGATGGGTCCGAGAGACAGATCAACAAGAAGTATTCTCGAAAGACTTTTCGTTCTCGATGAGGAGGGTAATCCCATGGCTCGTAACACCATGGAAGCGTGGATCCCGGAAGAGTGGGGCGGGAAGGTTGTCTCAAAGGTTCAGCAATCTTCCGCAGTGGAGAAGCTGGCCCGTCCGGAACCGATGGCTACTGATGTAAAGAACATTCCTCGTGACGCCGGTGTGGACACTGAGTCGGTTTCCAAGGGTGCTGCGTATGGTGAAGACACTTCCACGAACGATGTAGTCACACTCACTGCGCGGAAGCTGGGCAAGGCGATTCGTCTTGCTGAGGAAGACCTCCAGGACACCAAGAATGTTGCGAACGTTCTGGACAACAAAAAGACTTCGTGGGCCACGTCTTACGCCAAGTTCCTGGACAACGCAACGCTTGGTGTTTCTGCGGCGGAGAATGGAACCACCATTCCCTTCACGTCGCTATACCGGGCGCTCAACACCACGAACGCAGCGACTGGATACACGGCTGATGACAATGTCGTTGTCACTGTCACGGGAGACACTTTCCTGGTGACGTACGACAAGCTCTCTGCGGCGTTCGGTCTGTACGAGGCGGGTGATTATTTCGATGACGAAAACACTGTTGTCATCGCTCACCCTTATTTCAAGACTGCTTTCCGTGGAATCAAGGACACGACCGGCCAGCCTGTTTTTGTGCAGGGTCTCGCCGGAACTCCTGACAGTCTCTTCGGTGCTCCTGTTTCCTGGACGAATGGAGCGAAGGTTACGGCCACTGCAACTTCTTCCCCGTCCGGTGCGGGTGGCGCTTCTGGTGTCGCAGGAAACCCGCTTCTTTTTGTAGGCAACAAGGATTACATCGTTCTTGGAATTCGTTCCGGTCCGGAATCCATGGTTGCTCCCGCTGATTCTGGTGTCGGTTTCCTGACTGACGAGACCATTATCAAGATGCGTGCTCGTCGTGGATTCGGTGTGGCACACGAGAAGGCTTGGGCGGTTCTGGAGAAGGTTGCTGCCTGATCCAGAGCAGTACACTGGAAGTGGTGTTCACACATCATGAGGGGAGGGGCGGCCCAAGTGGTCGTCCCTTCTTTCGTTCGGGAGGAAAAGAAATGACTGAACCCAAGAAGCGGACAGTGAAACGAACAGCATCGAAGGAAACTTCTGAGGACATGATTGTTACTACGGATCCTCTGCCTGAAAAGGAAACCGCAGAGCAGTCTCAGTTTCCTTCTCTCCGTGGTCTCCAGAATCTCGAAGTTGAGAAGCGCGGGGCAGACAACGACGGATCAGAAGACGGACGCTGGAGGAAGACCTACGTTCTTCTCGGGGATCTGGAATCTCTGGAAGACGAAGAGAATGAAGTTCACAGGAAGAACAGGATTGACGTTCTTCAGCAGGCCATCATGAACGGTCTGCATCCGCAGGAGGAAGCAAGTTTTGACGGGGCAGAAATTCATGAGGATGGTGTGAGTGTGAATCTCCATTATTCTGTGAATGTCATTCCGTCGATTGTGGATGAGGATCCAGAATCCGCTGTGACTCCGGCTGACGTTCTGGAGAAGGAAGAGAACGAGCCCGCCTCTGCGTCTGCCTGACTGCTGTAGGGCCGCTCAGGGCCACAGGGTTCCCGAGGTACCTACGAGGTGTCTTAGGCGCTCTGTGGCCCTTTTGTGTACTCAGAGAAAGAGGTAATAAAAATGACTGCCACTGGATATACAAGTGGTGACCCCAACAAGGTAGATGTTTCCAACGAAACTTCTCCGGTCGGGTTCGGTATGGCAGCATCCGCAAGCTACAAGATTTCTGTAGGGGTCGGGACAGATATTCCTTCTGTCTATTCCCTGAACTCAACCGGTGGTGGAAATCTCAACTCTCCTCATTTCCGGGCGGACTCAGCCGCTGCCTCTTCTCTCCTCGTAACGTCGAGGGTCACCGGAGATTCTTCTTCCCGATTCGCTGCGACAATCAGCGGAGATCTTTCTTGGGGTGGAGGAAGTGGGTCGCGGGATGTAAATCTCAAGCGAGAAGCTGCGGACATTCTTCGGACCGATGACAGGTTCGTGATCGGTAGTGCATACGGGGCAGCTACTTACGCAGCTCTGCCGAAGGGAATCACAAACCGCAGTGAGACTGCCGGTCTTATTGTGGGAAGTTCATATTCTGGTGGAGATGATGACGGGACAGGAACTGACTCCACAGGACGTATCAACCTGTACGCCTACCAGCGTGCGAACGTAGGAAGTTTCGGAGAGACCATCAGGAATTTTCTGATGCGGTCTGATGCAAAAGCCATGACAGTTTGGTACGGCCCAGAAGATGGGTTGAAGAAATCAAACTACAACGCAACAACTCGTGATCCGGAAAGTGGTTCCACCTGGAAGCCGTGGACGTGGACAGGTTCACACTTTGAGGCGAACAATCATGCAAGTGTTCACGGTCACTGGGAAGTGGAAGTTCCAGATTCTACCGGTGCACTTCAGGGACGCTTGGAAATTCCGTTCATCGATCAGTCCAAGTTGGGTGGACTCGGCGGGACGATTGATGACACCACCATCGGTGTGGACTGGACGAACATCCGGACCAACCTTGCAGACTTTTCTGTCCGTGCTCAGAACATCACGAGTGGAGATTTCACCGGGCAGAATACTGCACTAAGGGTCGGGGGAAATAACGCTGTCAACAAGGATATTGTTCTGGCGATTTCCTCGGACATGCAGACTGCTGGCCGACGGTGGATTATCCGAGGAAACATCGATACGGAAGCCGGAAGTAATGCAGGAACAAACTTCCAGATTTCTCGTTGTGCGGATGATGGGTCAATTATTGGAACGCCATTCTTCATTCAGCGTTCTGATGGACAGATCACGAACGGTGCTGCGTCGGCAAAGGGTTCTCGTTTTGCTGCGGTGTGGGCTACGTCTGCAATCCATGGATTCTCTGCTCAGCCGTCCGCAACGATCGGTTCTGCTGCGGCATTCGATGCACAGATGTCCGCCACGACAGAACGTGTTTTCCAGTCGACTGTCACCGGAGATGCGAACCGTCGTCATGTAATTTACACAGATGGAAAGTATGAGTGGGGAGATGGAACCGCAACGCGAGATGTAAATATTTACCGTTCTGCTGCTGGTGTTCTGAAGACAGATAACTCCTTCATTATTGGAGCGTCCCTGTCTGTCACGACTGCGATCAATGGTGGAAGTTCTTCAAGTGGAAACCTCACTCTGAATTCCACTACGCACGCCACGAAGGGAAAGATTTTTCTTGGTGCAAACTCTGCATACGACGAAGTAAATTCTCGTCTTGGTGTAGGCACCACTTCCCCTTCCATGAACATTGATTCACAGAGGGCGGTGGCTGGTAACTCTGCATACGGTGCTCGTGTAATCGGGGATGCCGGTGCGCGGTTCGTCATCAATGCTGATGGAGGAATGGTGTGGGGTTCTGGTGCCGGTTCTACAGACGTAAGCCTCTTCCGTTCTGCTGCGGACAAGTTGAAGACTGATGACATGTTCATCGCTGCTCTGGGAATCGGGGTAGGAAATTCTGCTGCTGCAACTACGCCGGGAACGGTAGCCCGAAAGATTCAGGTATTCGATGCGGCTGGTGCTTCTCTCGGCTTCATCCCGGTGTACGACGCAATTTCGTAAAGGGGAAAATCATGGTTGCTGTACGAACCACGATGCGACCTTTTGAGACCATCGAGGTAACAGAAACTGAGTTCACAGATCTGGAAATTCAAGGTCTGATCTACACAGACTGGAATGTTCTGTGGGTTAATTTCTACATGTACGTAGCCGGTCCACTGGCAACAGTTACCGGAGTACAAATCAGGATCCAAGATTCTGAAGATGTATATGTAATTTCCACAACCAGTACAGGAGTTCTTAACGAGGACATCGGAACTTATTTTTACCGATGGCTCGAAGAAGATCAGCCTGGACCTGGTGATTACACAGTGACATGGACAGCGACTGACGGACAGGGAAATCCTGTGACTGCCGTCGAGACTGTCACGATCGAAGAATAGGAGTGAAGTGGTGAGTACATTTCTTCAGGGAGACGACGGAACTTTTACCGCTCAGTTCTACGAGTACGCGGGAGGACCGGCAACAAATCTCACTGGCGTAACCGTAGAAATTACAAAGGTGGGAGAAGTTGTTCCTGCTGTTCCTGCCACAGCATCGGGAGTAACGAACCCGGCAACAGGTTTCTACACGTTCGTATGGGCCGTTCCGCTAGGGCAGGACACCGGAGACTACACAATCGTCTGGGAGGGCACAGACGGACAGTCAGAGATTATTCAGGCTAGTGAAGTCTTCACTGTAGGCGCTGCTGTTTCTGGAACGTGGGCGACAGTAGCTGATGTTCTGGAAATCACAGGCGAGACTGTCACCTCTGCAAAACTTCGTCAGGCACAATATGTCATTGACATGAAGTCTGGCCGTAGTTACGAAATTCACGACATGCTCGTTGCAAATAGTCGCCGAAGGGATCTGCATTATCTGAAGCTGGCAACGGCGTATCAGGCAGCGTGGATGAAATCTCAGCCTGATATGTTCGGGCGTATGAATCTCACAAACGTGAATGCAGATTCTTCTTCTGCAACATTCGGTGTAGATGCCATGTCGCTTGGACCCCTGGCACGGGGAGCACTGAAACGGGTTTCTTGGCAGGGCACTCGTTCTTTGCGGGTGAAGAAAGATCCTGCATCTGTCATCCCGTACATGAGCGGCCAGAGGATTCCTCCTGCCGGTTCCCCCATCTATGACCAGCCCTATGACGGATGGAGCCAGATGTGAGAGCCATCGCTAACACGACGATTTCTATTCTCGGCGGGACAGCAGAAGATGAGTTCGGAGAACAGACAGATTCAGGAACCGTTCTATCTTCGGAAATTCCCGCTGCTGTGACCGAACAGACCAGGCAGATGTCTACTCAGGAAAACCCCACGCCACACGTGGTGAGGTTTACGGTGTGCCGGGTAGGTTCAGACACGCAGGTAGAAGAAACAAATATCGTGCTTGACGAAGGTACAGGAAACAAGTACACCATCCAGGGAAAGTCTCAGACCGGAGGATTCGGAATGAAGAATGATCTGAGGCTGGACCTCCGGCGCATCACGTGACAACCGGGGAAACTCGGTGCACACTGATTCCTGACGGCCCCCTAAGCGGGAAAACTGCACGGGTTGTCAACCGACCACCATCCGAAAAGGAGGGCGGCCATGGCAGACTATGAATTCACCATGAGCAGCGGAGCCGACCAACATATTAAACAAGCGACAGAAGAATTCCTGAACATGATCGGTGGAGAAATTCTTTCCGACATGCAGCGTGCTGTTCCGGTGGACAGCGGCGACCTGAAGGATTCTCTGATCGCAGAAGTTTCGAACCAGGAACTTCGAGTCGGTTCCAAGGATGTCGATTATTCTGTCGATGTTGAAATGGGAACTTCACGCTCTCCTGCGCAGCCCTACATGAGGCCATCACTTTTCCGCAGGAGGACACCGTGACTACGACGCTGCGTCCCACCACAGAACTTGTTGCCGTCGCCTGGCTTCAGTCTCTTTTTTCTGATCCGATGGTGGCAACGACACTTCCTAAGCCTGGAGCTGATGGAAGTATTTCTTGGCAGTCCACGGGATTTGTGGTTCCTACTGTCGTGGGTGGATCTCCGGATCTTTACATCCCGACGAGGAATCCTGTTATCGGCGTGGACACCTGGGCAGCGAAACTTAATTCCCAGAAAGTTCCGTGGGATCTGGCCAACAACATTGCTGAAGAAATCTGGGCGAGCTTTAGCGTCAAGGAAAACTTCAACAGTGAACTCACCATCACAAAGGGAGCAGTCACCTATCCCAGCGTGAAGGTTCTTGAGGCGTGGTCGCACACAGAAATCCGAAGGATCTCCAATGATCCTGCGGGATATGCCCACTACAGTTTCGACATGGGTTTCTCCTGGGTGGAAATCTGATGCCCGAGAAGCGATGGGCCATGCGAGGAAATATCTCAGGGGAACTTCTTTCTCTCGGTGGAAAAATTATTGTGCACGATAGCCGAGAGGAACTTCTCTGGGGGATGGATCCTAGCGGAGTTACCATCATGGAATGTCCGGTAAGTATCCGGAATGAAGAAACCTTGGAACTGATTTTCCATCCGCAAGTGGTCAACCAGCCGTGGGCTAAGAAAAGGCTTGCGGAACGTCTGAAGAAGGAGAACATCTCATGCGAAAGGTGAAGACTACACTTCGCCCTGACGAGACGATCGATGTAGGAGAGGCAGAGTTTCTGGATCTGGATCGTCAGGGACTCATCTCCGAAGAGGTCTCCGATGGTGAAGAAGAGGCACCGGCCAAGGAGAGTGGAAAGAACATCTCCGCACCCTCCAAGGTTCAGGAAAAGAAGGAGGCGTAAGTCATGGCTGTAACTACGACCAACTTTATTCAGGGCCCGGCAACTATTTACACCGGAGCGTTCGGTGTTGCTGAGCCGGTGGATACTGCGGTTGCCACTCCTCCGAGCACTGGATGGACGGACAGTGGCGGTACGCAGGATGGTCTGAAGATGACATTCGACCAGAAGTATTCTGCGATGGAATGTGACCAGATTGTGGACAACCCTGGTTCTCGTCTGGTGGAGCGAACCACTACCGCAGAAACCAACATGGCTGAAGCGACTCTCGAAAATCTGAAGGTTGCGCTTAACGGTGGAACCATCACTACGGGAACAGGCTTCAAGAAGTATGAGCCTGCTTACGCCACGTCGGCAACTCAGCCCACGTACTCCGCTCTCTGCATTGACGGATACGCACCGGGACTTTCCTTCGCCCGACGTGTCATTGTCCGCAAGGTTCTCAACACGGACAAGGTGGAATACGCATACACGAAGGACAAGCAATCGGTGTGGAGTGTGAAGTTCGAATCACACTTTGTTTCTACCTCGATCGCTCCATTCATCGTGGTTGACGCAACCGCCTGATCCCACAAGAAAAAAAAAGAAGCGGGCGGGTGGATCTGTTCGCACATTCCATGTAGCGGTCCACCCGTTCTCTTCGGTCAACAAAAACTTCTAGAAAAGTTAAGAGCGCATCATGACGAACATCGAAGACATCAAGCCGGTAGAACTCAAGACTGACACGACTCCTGACGCAAAGAAGCGGGTAACTATTTTCACGATTGCTGATGCGGAGGGGAAGAAGACTGAGTACACCATTCCTGCTAAGCCCCGTCCGAACATCGCACTGAAGTACATGTGGACTCTGAAAACCACAGGAAACGGTGACACTGCCGCTGCTCAACTTCTGGAAGACATGTTGGGAGAAGAGGGCTACATGGCTCTCATGGCTTGGGACGATCTGGAAGTTGAACAGTTCAAGAATATTCTGGACATCTGCAAGGATGTTTCTATGGGTGGGATGGAAGAGGCAATGGGAAACTGATTGCGCGGGCCGAGCAAATTGTATGGGTCCTCGATCACCTCGCAGATCTGGAAGCTGATTTCCTGGTCTTCTACCGGATCGAGGACCCATTTTCTTTGGACGGTCCGCGCTTCTTCCGACTGGCTTGGAGAGCATCGGCGTATCAGGGTTCGATGCGTGCCGTGGCTGAGGCTCAGGAGAACAGACGACAGGGATATGGACAGCGAGAGCCAGGCAGTTACAACAGGCCCTCAGAAGCCCGTACAGAGCCTCAGCAAGAAGTTACAAAACCAGCTATAGAAAAAACTCAACAGCAGTGGTTGCGAGAAAACTACAATCCTAACGCCACAGATTTCAACGGAGAAACCTTCGACTGGAATCCACTGATGCAACAGATCTGAAAATTTAAGGAGGTGTGATTCATGGCTGAAGGTGGATCGTTCCAGATCGCTTCAGGATTTGTGCGAGTGACTGCACAGCCTGATGCAGATGGTGCTGAGAATGCCATGCAAGCTATGGGCGGCCGGATGGCTGCTGTGGCTGGTGGTCTCGGGTTGGGTGCGCTGGTTACCAAGGGGCTCGTAGATAATCTCAATGCAGGTGCTGCCACTGCAAAACTTCAAGCGCAGATGGGTCTTACCAAGGGCGTCGCTGCCGACATGGGAAAAGCTTCTGGAGAAATTTACCGAGATGGATTCGGTGGATCAATCTCAGAAGTTAATGATTCCATCAAGGCTGTAGGAACCAACATTGGTGACCTCAGTTCTATGTCCAAGACCGAAATCAAGAGCATGTCTTCGGCTGCTCTAGGTCTTTCAGAAGTCTTCGGAGTGGATGTTAATGATTCCACTAAGGCTGCTGGACAGATGATGAAAAATGGACTTGCCAAGGACGGCAAGGAAGCCATGGACATCATCACCAAGGGAATGCAGATGGGTCTTGACTCGTCTGGAGATTTCTTGGACACCATGACGGAGTACAGCCCTCAGTTCACCAAGCTTGGAATTGATGGTCCACAAGCACTAGGACTTCTTTCTCAGGGTCTAAAGGCAGGTGCGAAAGACACAGACGTTATTGCAGACGCCTTTAAGGAATTTTCGCTGCGGGCAATCGACGGTTCCAAACAAACTTCTGATGCCTACAAGGGCATTGGACTGGACGCAGATAAAACTTCTGCTGCCATCGCAAAGGGTGGACCTTCCGCACAGAAGGCAACAGCTCAGGTAATTGAAGGTCTGAAGAAAGTTAAGGATCCTCAAGAACAGAACAGGATCGGTGTTGCTCTCTTCGGAACGCAGTGGGAAGACACTCTTAGGACAATTATTCCGAAGATGGATATGTCTGCCGCCGCTACAACCAAGGTAAAAGATTCCACCAAGACCATGAATGACACCATGGCAGCTACACCCCAAGCAAAAATTGAGGGTGTGAAGCGGGCTATGGAAGGCTGGCTGATGTCAGCTACACAACTTCCTGGTCCGTTGGGAACTATCGGCGCAGGAATGATTGCGATGGGTCCTGGCGCGATTACTGCCGCTGCTGGTATTTCTGTCATCGCAGCAAATATGGGTTTGACAGTTGCATCAATCGGCACTGCTATCAAGGCTGCTGCTGCGTGGGCTCTCCAGACGGTTAAGTCTGCTGCTACCGCTACGGCTTCTGTCGTCGCCACAGTGGCCCGTCAGGTGGCTGCATGGGTTGTTCTTGGTGTGCAATCGATGCTTGCTGCTGCGCGGGTTGCTGCGGCATGGCTTATTTCTCTCGGACCTATTGCAATCGTGATTGCTGCTGTCGTAGGACTTGTAGCTCTCATTATTGCAAACTGGGACACCATTAAAAGTGCAATCGGAAAGGCTTGGGACTGGATCAAGGAAAAGACTGTTGCTATCTGGAATGGACTCAAGGAGTTCATGAAGAAAGCATTCGAGTTCTTGAAGAATATTTTCCTGAACTTCACAGGTCCCGGCCTCATTATCAAGCACTGGGAAACTATCAAGAAAGCAACCGGTGCAGCCTGGAAGTGGGTTAAGGATTCTGTATCCAGCGCATTTAATTTCTTGAAGGATATTTTCTTCAAGTTCACTGGTCCTGGAATTGTAATCAAGCACTGGGCTCAGATCAAGAACTTCATCACCAACTCCATTAATTCAGCTAAAAAAGCTGTTACAGATGCTGTTGGAAAAATTGTTTCTAGCGTCACAGGAATTAAAGACAGGGTGATGAGTGCCCTGAGTGGTGCTGGAAAATGGCTTGTTGAGTCCGGGAAGAAAATCATCCAGGGCCTCATCGACGGTATCAAGAACATGGCAGGAAATGTTAAGGACGCAATCGGCGGTGTGCTCAGCGATGCACGAGACTTGCTGCCGTTCTCGCCTGCCAAGGAAGGTCCGTTCTCTGGCAAGGGATGGACTACTTATTCCGGTGCCTCCATTGTTGACGGCATGATCGAGGGTGTGGATTCTCGCATTCCTAGCCTTGCTGCAAAAATGGGAAGCATGGTTAAGACAGCTTCTGTTCCGGTTCATACCATCAACAGCCCGACAGTTCCTGTCCGTGGAAATCTTGCAGTTCCCAGCATGGCAGGAACACAGCAGCGGGTACAGAAAATCCAGAACTTGAATGTTCACATCAAGGGAATTCTTGACCCGAAGAATCCGCAGGCGACTCGTGAGCTGATCGCAGAACTACACGAGCGGCTGGACGACTACGCCAAAGAATATGCTAGGTGAGTAAATAATGACTGATGCATCATTCGGTACCGTGACAATTGGCCGTCTGGTACTCCGAGAAGATTTCATTGCATCCACTGGAAATGAAGCAGGAGGAAAAAGGACACTGTCACTATCGGGGCAGGAAAGTTCTCCGCCTCTTACAGCGGCTGTTCTGAAGCAGCGTCGGGAGGATATTAACTCTCTTGGTGCTTGCCTCGTACCTGTGTACTTCACCAACAAGTCAGACCTGAACGGGTATTACTGGGTCGATAGTTCTTCGGCAGACATCACCAACTGGACTGGAGAAGTTATCCGGTTCGACTGGAAGATTACTCTGGAATTTGTTGGTCCAGAAAATGCAGTAGACATCGAGTCTCGTCTTACCGGAATTTCACGGCTGAACGATTTCGGTTTCTCAGGCAACCGGTGGCACGCCCCTAGCATCGGACACTATGCCTACTCCACAGGCTCTACGTTGCCGACAGGGGTTCTTACCCGCACTGGGGAAGAGGGAGCCATGACGGTCTACACAACGGTTCCGGCGGATGTAGATCCTCGCTGGGGATGTGACGTTGTGGATTACATGACTGGTTCCTCGCGGGTAAAAGAAAGTTCTCTCGTGCGTACTGGAGTGAACATCACACTTGGTGCTGCAACTTGGGAACTAAATAATGCTCTCGTGAAAGTAACTCCCCTCACATCCAGTGGAGTGTTCCGGGTTTCTTCTTACCGGGCTGGATCGTGGCGAGACAAGGACTGGAACTTTTCTGTAGGAGGAACTACCGGGGCTGAGAGTGTCGGAACATTCGATGCCTGCACCGTCCTCCGCAACGATCCAGAAATGGTGACTCTGCGCCTGGTAAAAAACAGGACTCCTTCTGGACGAGTAACAGTGGATCTGTCACTTCGTAGGGGTAGCAGATTCGTAGAAGTTTATGCACAGAGTGACATCTCAACAACTATGTCTGTGTGGCTTCAGACTCTGGAAACCACAACTGACAACAGTGTCATCGGGTACATCACTGCTACGGCTGATGACGCGGGCGGGAATAAGTTCTCTGCTGGCTCTGCACGGACGTTCACAGTGCACGCCAATGGAGGAGTAACGAAGACTGCCACAGTAGTTCTGGACGCGTTCCTAGGGGCTCAAGTAGCCGGAAGTTCAGCAGTGTCCGGAGACCAATCAGTAGATCTGAGGAATCAATATCTTCGGACCATGGCTGAGGAAACGAATGGAGTACGACGATGAGTGTCGTAGAAGTCAAGCAATCACTCGGTTCATGGAATCTAAAGCTGAGTGATAAAACTCCTCGTCGTCTTCTCGATGCACTCACATACTTCGGGCACGTAGTTTTCATTCCTGGCAAGGTAAATCCTGTCCAGTATGGGGACAACGTTCTTGCACAGGCTCGATACGTAGGTGTGTACCGAGGACGCTCCTCAAAGAATCAGTTCGAACTGAAGGGATGCGGACTTTCTTTCTGGCTAGGAGATGAAGATAACAAGGGTGACATTCTCCAGACTCCGCACACTTTTCTCAGTGAGACTTTCGCGAACACCATTCGTGATTTGCTGCCCCCTCATGGAGCTATCACGGAGGGGACACTTCATTCTGTCGCGGGAACGTATAACGGACAGCATCAGTGGCAGACTTCTCGTGAAGCCATCACGTATGTAACTGACACTTTCAGCGCAGAATGGAAAGTCAACAACACAGGAACTCTTGACGCGGGAGCAATCGCAGATCTTTTTGTGACAACTCCTGTAGCTCTTATTTCCCGAAAGATGCCGGGCAAGGATCCTCACATCCTCGGACTGCCCGGACAGATGGGAAGTGAAAGGGATGTGGAGGACTACAGCACGCGAGTAGTTCTTTTGGCAGAAGGAGACGGAGCAAGTATTTACACGGGCTCTGCGGATGCTCCTTCAGTTCCCTTCAAAGATCTGCATGGAAACACTATGTGGATGACTCGCATGGTTTCTGAATCCGGAACGGTGGCTGACAATGCTGATGCTCGTGCAGCGATGCAGCTTGGCAGGTTCTCCGGCACAAGAAATTCTGTAACTCTTTCTACCGATGCTTACGACGTGAAGGGAGATTTTGTTGTAGGAGATTATGTCTGGGTTTTTGATCCTGACAATGAGTTCGTAGATACTTCGAACCAAATTTCCTACCGGGGAGAACTTCTTTCACCACTAAAGATTCGTGTGGTGGAAATGACATGGCCTATCCAGGCTGGCTATACCGTTGCATTCCGAGACACGGATGGAAACTGGTTCGATCTCACGGACTACTATGTTCCGGAAGAAGGATCTACCAGTATTACCGTGGGAGAATTTTCTCGCTCGCTTACGTCTGCGGGATCTGAACCTACAACTCCCCGTGTAAATTACGACACGTCTACCCCTGCTGCTCCGACACTTAACACCCCATTCTCTACGTCCAGTTACATCAATGGCCGAGGAGAAAATAAAGCGCGGGTAGTGGTGTCCTGGAGCCAGCCACTGAACGTGGACGGCAGCACCATCACGGACGGAGACCATTACGAAATCCAGTTCAAGACTTCTTTCGGCGCTACGTGGGGAACCAGGTATCAAAGTTTTGACAGTACAACGCTGACGGTTGAAGAACTTTCTCCGGCAACTTCGTATGACTTCAAGGTTCGTTGTGTAGATCAGAACGCCAACATCGGTGCGTTCTCCGCAACGTCTACGATTGTTGCGAGTGTAGATGTAACTGCTCCGTCAACTCCTGCGGCTGCAACGGTGGCAGGAAACCCTATCCAGATTCAGGTTCTTCATGAGCTAGGAAAAGCTAGCGGAGGAACTTTCAATCTGGAAAATGACCTGGACCATCTCGACGTTTTTGTGGGAATTTCGGCAGGGTTCACGCCTGGGGCAGGGAATTTCGTAGGTTCGATCTCTGCTACTTCATCGAATCTCGATACAGGTTCTGCGGTCATCGCAAACTTTCCGATCCCAGATGACACCACAAGATATGTAAAAGTTATTGCTGTAGACCGCAGTGGCAACCAGTCTGCTGCTTCATCTTCTGCGTCTGTTTCTGCGCTGCTCATCGACACCATCAACATTGCAGACGCAGCAATCACCAACGCAAAAATTGATAGTCTTTCTGCCAGTAAAATCACGGCAGGAACTATCACTGGTGAAGAAATTATTATTGCTGGTGGAACTTCTGGAATCCTTCGCAGTGATAATTTTGATGACACAGGTACGGGTGCTGGATGGAGTATTAATGGTGATGGTGAAGCTGTAATAACCAGTCTCCGAACTGGCCCTACAGGTTCTGCCCGTGTAGCCATCGGAGACAGTACGGGTGCGCCTTCTGGAATTCCCATTCAGTCGATGGTCTGGCTCTACACCGGAGACGGGTCGGAGAACACCGGAGGATACGTATACGGGGCTGTGGAGCCTGCTTCCGGTACGACTCGGCGCGCTGGTCTTACGCTGCGTTCTCCGCGCTTCACATCGTCTCTGAACGGTTCTTCGTTCGTTCAGATCCAGTCGCAACCGGCAGATGCTTCAAGCAGTCCCACAATCACGATCCAGACAAGTGATGGCACAGCAGGAACTGTAAACTTCAATACTGCTCGTGTAAAAATGCTGGACTCTTACTTGGACCTGGACGACAACGGGCGGTTGTATTTCTCCGAGACAAATGGAGATTACATCAGTCATACCGGCAACGGGTTCGAGATGCGGGACAACAGTGCTCTGACAGGATCAAGTCTTTCTGTCGGCAAGGTATATCTGGAAGACAGGCGTATCCATTTCCAGGGTGTTGCTAACTCTCTAATCAATGTTGATTACATTGACTTCGATGAGACGGATAATAGGTTTGACTTTGTAGCTGACTCGGACCAGAACTTTTCCAAGGTTCATGCCGGGGCTGCAATTGTCGGATCGTTCGGGAACGCAGACTCTGCATACTTCGGGCATGACCAGAACTTCACGTCTGGTGCGTGGGCTCTGCGACAGACAGACTCCAACGGAAAGACAAACCTGAATGCTCCGAGTGGTGGAATCGTCGCCATCTCTGTTCAGGATGATGATCTGGTGACATTCGAAGATGGTGGATCCACTACCATCATGACGATGAATAATCCTCTTCCTACGGGAACAGGAACTCCGGTTGTCAGTAATGCCTCACAACTTTACCGGGATACTTCTTCCAGGAGATTCAAGGAAAACATTCAGCCGATAGAATATACAGGGGATGTTCCTCCGGTATTTTTCCTGTCCCCTCGTTCCTTCGATTGGAAGGCGGGAGTAGGAACTTACGTCCCAAGGATGGATGGCCTGATTGCTGAGGAAGTCCAAGAGTTTATTTCTTCGGCAGTAGTGACAAGCGAAGACGGAACAGTGGAAGGTTTGAACAACAATGTTCTTGTAGGAAACATCATCGCAGGATTGAAATATCTGAAGGATCGTCTCGATAGCATGCAGTGAGAAAAAAAATGTAGAAAGAAAAAAAAGAGGCCCCGTCATCCCGGAGAAAATTTCCAGGAGCGGGGCTCTCTTCGTGTGCAAGCTACAGAGTGCTGCATGCCTTCTGCATGGCAGCTACCCGCTTGCTCCAGTCAGCCACTACTTCACCGTCTCGCAGATCTTCTGAACCACGAGCCAGGTTCATAGCTGCGTTGTAGATCTTTTTATTCTTGGCGAACATTGCTCCAGGATTCTTTTCAGAACCTGAGAGAAGTTCCGTAGTGATCTCAGTGGACTTCAGTTCCTTCTCAGACTTTCCCGAGAAGAACTTACAGGACCACTTTTCTGCACCTGGAATTATTGTCCTCTGCTGAACGCTGGGCTTGCTGGAAACCTTGGGAGCTTCTGGCTTTTCTTCTGACCCAGAACTTCCACAACCAGAAATTACAGTGAGGGCTATGGTGGCAGCTAACGCCACTATGAATTTCTTATCCATGCTCTTGTTCATCATACGTGCTTTCCCTTTGCATCATGCTTGTGCGGCTTGCCGTCGTGGTCAGAAAACTTGGGCTTGTCTTCCTGGTTGTTGTCCGGAGTTTCCACACCAGGACCATGCGGGGTGATGGCATCCGCATAAGTGGAAGATTCATCTTCTGCATCAGTCTTTACCTGGAACTCCTGAAGCTGAGAACGAAGCCCGCCGTTCTCTTCCACCAGACCAACAATCTCTTCCTGCGCCTGCTCCAGTGCAGCGTTCAGGATGGCATTCTGAGTCTCTACCTGTCCTACTCGTGCGGAGATCTCATTGACCTTTGCTTCGAGATGCTTAGCAACTCGCATCGGGTCTACAGACATTTCTACCATGGTGACTTCACTTTCTCTAGAAATAAAACTTGCTACTGAGACAGCGCCAGATAAGTCTTGAAGTTTTCCTTATCCGGTACATCCTGGAGTATGTTTTCCATTGAATCTGCCGCAGGTTCCACAGGGGGCAGACTTCACTTCTTCAGGAGCTTCCGGAATTTCTTCCTCTGTCTCAGCTTCTACAAGGGAAGAATCGAAATCTTCTGTGGGAGAAACTTCCATGTCTTCCGAAGAAGAGTCCTCATCCTCCCACGAGTCGGGCTCAACAATCTCCTCAGCCTGCTCAGTGGCCTCCTCCTGGGCTTCCTGCGGTTCCTCTTCGTGGTTCTGCACCAGGGTCAGTACAGCCCCGTCAGAAACGTTCTCAGGAGTTTCTGCGACTACGTCAGTAACGGGAGAAGACTTCTTACTCTTGACGATCCGATACTTCTTCTTGGGAGGCATGTCAGGAGTCTCACTCTCTTCGGATTTCCAGAACTGGAAAACGATGATGGTCTTCCACCGGTTGTTCTTACCGCGACGAGTCTTGAGCTTCAATCCAGTCTCCGCACCCTTGGCACGAAGGATGGCAATGAAGGAAGCAGGAGCACAAGTAAAATCTGTGCCTTCCTTAACTTCCCATGCTTCAAGATTTGTCCATCGCTTCCATGGATACTTCGAGTTCGGATGTTTGATGTTCTTTCCAGCTTCCCGGAAGTTACGAACCCTCCTGGCCACTGTCTTCCTCCTTCCTTCCAAAGATGTTTTCCGCATCGGTGATCAGAAGATTTTCCACTGGAGGAAGAAGCCATACCTCTAGCCTCAAAGACTCTGTGAGCTGAGGGTTATCACTCAAGAACTTTTCTAGGAGGATCTTGTTTTCTGAGTAGAAAATCAGTTCGTTCTGTGAAAGGAACTGACGCTTCTTCTGAGAGAACCAGCCCCACCTGTCGAGATCGGAATACTCTGGCACTTCACGAGACTCAAGATTTTCCCCAGACAGATCCTTGCTGCCGACTAGGGGAGAACCACCATGAGTGACCTTGTACCAGCCTTGTCCGTCCTCGTCATCCAGAAGAGAAACGTACTTACCATACTTGACGAGAACGACCTTCCTACGCTGCCCCACCAGACCCCTTGCCCAGTACTGCGGGAACTCAAGAGTGTCTGTCACAGTACAGATGACGCGCATAGCGAAGCAGTTTTCACCGTTCCACTGCGTACGAACTTTGTTCATGTTTTCTCTCCAGTTTCTTCGGTTAGCCAGCTTGCAGGTTGTAGAGAAAGCTTCTTGGTCTCTGGATTTCTTTCCCAGTAATAAGGCTTTCTGAAAAACCAGATGACTTCTAGTTTCTGTGGATGAAGTTGTTTTTCGTATGCGTTATCGATGATGTTAATTCCATCATCAAGATTGTTAGGACCTGAAGTAATCGTAATCTCCCCGAGGTACAGCCACAATGATGTGATGTGGATTTACTAGCACAGGATGTTTGAAGGTACTGTCATCTGCTACTAGCAGCAAGTCTTGGTCAGAAGAATTTGAGATGATCTTTCCTTCAACCATGCGACCTGAAGTCAGAAAGAAAATATATTCTTCCCCGACAGAAAAGTTCTTCTGAATAGTAGCCATCAGTTCTCCCCGCCATAATCGTGAGTGATAGTTTCTCCAAGCTTTCCGATCCACTTTTCTGCTGAAATAGCGAACTCTACTTCTTGCTTGAAGTATCCGGCCATCTCACCCATCACTTTTGCGGCCGAAGAAATCTGCTCCAGAACTTCTACTGGCAGGTCTCGCAGTAGGTCCATCGTCTTGGCAGACTCCCCACGGTATGCCCATTCAAAGGCACGCACAGTGCGGGAGACAGAATCAGAATCCATGATTACTTCATGGTTCTCTCGAAACTTCTGCTGAACTTCTGCCCACGAAACTTCTTCGGTGCCAGGTTCAATCATCGTCGGTTGTCCTTACTCCAGTAGAAAGCGGCGAAGGCAGTAACACAGAAGACTAGCAGGAAGACCGGATGAAAACCTGAATCCTGCGGTACGAAGAAGATAGCTACACCCGAACAGGTGCAGAGTCCCACGGTGACCAGCGGAAAGGTTGCTATGGCCCTTCTCTTCCACCGGACGATTCTGCGGTGAAGCTCCATCAGAAGAACCTCTGTACCTCATACGTGACGAGCCAGAAGATTGCTCCGGAAATCCAGCCTGCTGCCCAGTTGTTGAATTTCTTCGAGCAGTAGGTTCGTGCTCGTGAGTGTGAAATTTTCACCTTCAAAAACATCTTGCGAGGAGAAGAAAACTTCTTAACTTCTGCTGCTTCCTGTACGGCCATTATTTCTTGTCCCTTCCTAGCTACCTTCGTTCTGTTCCTTCTTGTCTCCAAGGTAGAGGGTGTATACGCACCCTGTCCAGCACTAGACTGGGCCGAGAGATATACACCCTGATCAGACAGGCAGGAGAGGGGCTGTGCCGACCAAGGGAACGCCCAACCATCCGGTGAGGTACCCCAACGACAGATGGGAGGAGTTCGGCAGGATCGCAGGAAAGCGGGGAGAAGTACGTTCAGTGATTCTGCAAACTTTTATGGACCGCTACATCGAGACAGGAGGTGAGCCATACATCATCAAGAAAATTATCCGTCGTAGAAAGAAGAAGTGAAAGTTTCTACTACTCCCTGGTTCTTGAGGAAGAAAGTTTTCTTCAGGAGCTGGGGAGTTTTTTTTTGTGTCTATGCTCCGGACACCTCATGTCCGCAAGTAAGTTCCTTAAGAATATTCTGAGTGGACAGTATGTGTCCGGAGGTCCTTCGTTAGAAACAACCTCCGGACGTCTGGTGTCCGCCTAACCGGACAGATCTGTCCGCAAAAACTTGCATAACCGCAGGTCAGAACGCCGCGCCCTTTATTCCCTTCTTAGTATTAACCGAGAGAAAGAGATAAAGAAGAAACACGTGTGCGTGTGTACATGTAAGAACAAGTTCTAGACTAGTAAATAAAGTTAGAGAAAGTTATAAAGACATACTTTTACTAAGATAGATACCTTCTGACCTGCACTAGTTGACCTATGCACCACGCTGAGGCATACTGGAACCACGAACGATCCAGGAGGTTCAAAATGCCGTACAAGCCGAATCATGGCTACCGAGGATGCCGGGAACGAATTGTTGAAGTGCTGGCTGACGGAGAAGGAAAAACTCTGAAGGACATCTCTTCGGCGCTACCGGAATATGTCTACGGTTACATTTCCAAGATCATGAAAAGTCTTGTTGATGATGGAAAAGTTAACAGGATTTATCTCGGGGTGTACCAGCTTCCTCCGAAGCCGAAGAAGCGAAAGATCCGTATCATCCGAAAGAAGAAGACTTCAGATGTTGTTCACATGGATGAGTTTCGTTCTCGTCCTAAGAAGAAGTGAAGACTTAACTTCTAGGGAGGTGCCGTGCGATGAACAGCAATTCAAGAGTCCGCACAGAACGCGGTGCCGGGAACCGTGTGGTTGGGTATTCCTCGACGAAGCATGCATACTCAGACAAAATTATCTCTGACAAAAGTCTTCCGATGCGGTGCCGGGTGGAACACGCAGTCCGTCGTTACGTGAAAGAAAACCGGCACTGCCCTCTCTTCGGCAAGAAAAGTCTTTACCAACTGCTCGGGGCTACGACTCCAGCAGAGCAGCGGGCAGTGCGTCGAGCGATCGATGAGCTTAAGAAAGAAAACTTTCTTGCTACAGAATCTAGTGCCCGTTGTCTCGTTGCGATGTCTGGTGCCTGTGATTCTCATCTTGATGTAGAGCCGTGCTTCCACGACAATCCGTCTGAGGTCAGGAAGGCGGAGCAGGAATACGCACGCGAGAACAAGCTTGCGCCTGCCTCTGAGAAGCTGTCTGCCTCCAGGACACTCAGGCGTACCAGGACGCATCCTCAGGCTGTTACAGAGCTTCCTGTGGCTTCTGCTGCTCTGGCAGAAAACAAGCCTGTAATGGTTCATGAAAAAATCTCTGAGGCTCCGGACATTATCCGTCCGGAAGCTAAGCCTGTCCGTCGAGTGAAACGTAAGAAGCCTGCGGACATCTCACGTCCGGAAGTACGTGCGGACAATAAGTGTCCGGACCCTGAGAAGAAAAAGAAGTTCCGTATCGTTAGGAAGGCTGCGGACGTTATCAGTCCGGAGGTAGTAGCACGCAGGGAATCTTTCAGGGCCCTGACAACGGAAGAAAAGTTTGCTTCTCTGTCAGCAAGTATTAATTCTTCACTTCCTCCAGGCATGAGTAAGACTCGCGAAATAGAGCGGGAAGAGAAAAAGAGGCAGCTAACGAAAGACAGGCAGGAGTTTCTTCGGATCTACGACGACACCACGGCACAATGGATGGTCGGACACTGGGACGAACACCAGGTTCAAGAAGATTTTTACAACTGGAAGATCAAGAAAATGGGAGCTGCATAATGCCAAAGCGAATCGTTCGTAAGAAGAAAGCTCAAGTTGATGATCGAAAAGTACACGCTATTTATGAGATCTTTCGCGGTGTCATGTGGGAAGCGATAAATGATACGTTCCCGGAAATTATTTCTGACCACAAGAAATTTACCGTAGAAGAAATCAAGCGGCTAATTATTGAATGTTAAGTTCACAACACTACAAATAAAAACTGTGCAGTGTGTGCACGGGCTGACTCTTTCAAAATCTCTATTGAGATTCTGTCGCAACAATAAAAAAAAAGATGGTCCTCCTGATTCCCAGAGCGCATCAGCTAAGGAACCAGAAGGACCACCACTCACCGGGTGAACGGGAGTAGGGT
>Ga0193708_1000039_pt1 | contig 27508 bp, 30 predicted proteins | sample H3c1metaG_FD_160570 | JGI IMG/M metagenome (GOLD analysis project Ga0193708, IMG submission 160570) | Soil microbial communities from a riparian zone of the East river system, Colorado, United States - H3c1 | ecosystem: Environmental > Terrestrial > Soil > Riparian zone | place: USA: East River...
AGGTTTTTCAACTCTTGCGTGTATGAAGAAACGTCGGCCCTACCGGTGATTACGCTGGCGCTGATCCGTCCAATCTCCGATTGTAAACCACCCAAATCGCCTACGCCAACGCCAGCCCCTGGACCACCCGCCAGCGCCGTGCGGACCTGGGCCGCCAGGGTAGTAGCGGGCAGGGCCACGGGCTGGCCTAGCGCCCCTGCCCCAGCCGCCGCAGAGGCCCTTGCAGCCTGGGCCTGTGCCACAACTCTTTCGACGGCCTGGCCAAAGGCCGCGAACTGCGCCCGGACCTTCTCCGCCGCCGCGTCTTCCTCCGCCCACACGGAAGTAACCGCCGCCGCCAGTCGCGCTTGTTGCGCCTGGAAGCGAGCCGCGTCCGTCTCGCGTTGCGCCGCCAGTCTCTGTTCAGCTTCCTGGGCGCGGAACGTCTCCTCGATATCGAAGCGCCGGATGTTGCGCGAGGATTGCGCGTCTACCGCCTCTTGCGATGCGCGACCCTTGGCGCGGATTGCTTCGGCCGCGTCGAGGGTAGCCTGCCGCTCCCGTTCCTGATCCGCGATGAAACGCGCCGTGTCGCGTTCGCGCTGCGCCGCTACCTGCTTTGAGACGTTGGCCAGTTTCAGGGTCGCGACAAGCGTATCGTCCACGGCGTGACCCGCCGCCAGAGCCTGGGTAGCCTGTAGGACGGAATCCGATATGGTCGCGTTGGCCTGATCGAGTCGGAGCCGTTGCTGGTTCGCGGCCAGTGCTTCCGTGAGAACACCAAGCCGTTGCAACTGGTCCGTCGCGCGTTGGTACGCAATCGTTACCGTCTCCAGGCGGGTCTGCGAGGAAGCAAGCGCCTTATCGAGCCGGGCAAGCGCGGCGATCTCCGTGTTCGTCGGCGTGTCCGACAAAGACGCCGCGAGAGTGTCGCGGCGTTGTTGCCGCTCGGCAACGATACCAGACTGCGTATCGACGCGCTGACCGCGTGTTGCAAAATTCTCCAGTGCTGCACGTTGCTTCAAAAGATCGCCGGAGGCCCTCTCCACATCGCGTAACGACTTGGCGTATTCACCCAGTGTCGTGTCGCCCGTCTTGACCGCCGCGCGCTGTTGATCAAGAACCGTTATGAAGTCTTTCAACCGCTGCGTTACCTGAGACAGCGGCTGTAAAGCCTGATCAACTTGTGCCCGAAGAATAAGGTCAGTTTGCCGTTCGTTAGCCATCTAACTTCTCCAGTACGTTCTTCAGGTGCGGCCCGCCAACCCAGACTTGTGTCACGACCGCGTGCATGATGGCCGCTTCAGTTCGAAGCATGTTGCCGATCCGGTTCTGCGTGAACCGGGTTTCGTTGAACAAGTACGCCAGCGGGTACATCCTGGCGCTGGTGTGCCCTTGCGACATGAGCAAACCGGCGCAGTCTCGTGCGTCGCGATAGAAATCGACTATTGGATCGTTCGGCTGTTGGAAGTCAACGCCGCCAACTGACTGAGGAACGTCTGGCGCAACATCGCGCCGAACTCTAAAGGGCCGCCGGTATCCTCAAATGTGAGTTTGACGATCTCAATCAGTATCTGAAGTTGCAACGGCGCGGGCAGACGTTTGGCCTGTTCGGTGTTCTCCGGCTCATCCGAGGCCAGCGCGATCATCTTCGCGGCGGTTTCCGGCGCGTACGTGATCAAACTGAACAACAAACCGTCGATATCCACTTCACTCGGAAGTAACTTCCCTGACGGATCGAACATGCGGTACAGCGTCCGCAAATCGTCGATATGGCGACGCATCAAGACGCCGACATCGCCGAGGTGCAGACCTCGCACGGTTACAAGAGTCTTCCCCCGGTAGACAACGTCTTTGGTGTCGGGGACGAAATCGGAAAGCGGCATGGTATTCTCCTGTGTCCGATAGCTGAAAGGCGGAACCTCGCGGTTCCGCCTCCCGGTAGTCGAGGCGACAGCGTCGAATGTCAGGTGACGACGACGGTAGAAGAGGTTCCGATCGCGGTCCCCGTGCCGAGCGTGTTGTCGAACGCTTTGATCGTGATGGTCCCGGCCCCCGGCACGGCCATCTGCACGGTACCTGTCGATCCCGCTACTTCAGTAAGTGTCGACGTAACCACGGTGCCGCTGTTGACGAACAGGTACGCCAGCAAATCTTCGCCGCCCGTTCCGGCATTCAAGGTGAATACCACATCAAACGGAACCTCATGAACCTGAGGAGTGGACGCCGTGATCGTCGCGGTCGTGGCGAAAACATCGCCTGATGCGCTGGCCGTCTCCACCGTGAACTGCGGTGTCGTATCGCCCGGTGCCAAGCTGGCACCGTCCGCTGTCGTGTAGGTGTAGACCCGTTCCGTGGTCCCGTCTCGCTTCAACGCCTCCGCCGTGAAGGACATCTGTTGCCATGTGTCACCCTTCAGCGCGAGATTGCCGTTCGGGCGGAGGTTCACATACGGCCACCAGTAGTTGACGTTGGTACCAACCGGATTGTCACTCTCGAAGAACAAGGCGCCGTAAACGGTGTTCGCCGCGCCGATGACCGCGATGTCGCCAAGATCGCCGGGCGCATCGCTCGGCAAATCGTCGTTGTTGTTGCCGCCGAACCAAAGCGCCAGATTGCCCAGGTTCATGTTGTCACAATCGAAGGTGACCGTCATGTCAGTTTGCAGGACGATCGATTTGTCCTTCACCTTCAACCCTCCCTCGCTCGAATAGTGATCGAGGTTCGTGCCGGTCTGCGCGAGGGTCAACTGCGGCGTGTTGCCGAAGTAGCCTCGGATACCGCCAGTCGTGGCGTTCTTCGGATATGGCGCGAAGAACAACTTGCCCCGCCCCAGTACGAGATTGTCAGCCATGGTTTACTTTCCTTTGTTAAAGTTTAACTCAGAGCCCAGGGGTCCGAGACATCCGCCTTATAGCAAATAGTCACCGGCAAGTATAGTGCCGCCACGCCGCCGGTCTGTGGTGTCGCCGCCCGCACCACGCCGGGGCCTATCCGCGCGCCGGTTATCAAACCGCCTCGCGAACCGGTGCCGTCTCGACCAAGCCGGTAATCATCCAGAAAGGCCGGGCTTCCGTTTACCAGGGCGATCATCCGGGAAAGCCGGTGTTCGATCGCGCCTTTCAGATTGTACAAATCATCGGTCGGCAGCGCCTGAGTGGTCCTGGCCCAGCCCTGGATCAACAAGTCCCACTGTTCCTCACGGACCAGCTTCTCGTCGCCCGCCTCCAACGGGTTAGGATCAGGCCGTAGAGATTCCAGGATCGAGACAAACGGAACCGGCTCGCTGTCACCGAACACCGTCTTGCCGCGAAACACGCGGCCGACAAGATCATAGTCGTATCCGTTGTCTGTCGTGATCCCCTCGATCAGCGTGGTAAGTCGTTTCAGGATCACAAGTTGTTTCGTGTCGGTCATCTGTCCGCCCCGCTGAGACGCGCAAACTGCCGCAAGAACTCAGTCTCCAATTCGGAAGTAACTTCCGGAGCGATTGCGTCGGCAACGCTCTCGAAAACCTGATTGACGCTAGGCCCGTACAACAGAAACACATCCTTGAAAATTTCGATCGGCTGGAACGAGTGGACATTCCGAACCGTTTGACCAGGGCCTAGCCGAATGGCGAAACCGATATTGCCGTTCCTGAGCCCGATCAGAAACCCGCTCGCGAAGTGTCGCGTTTGGCCCGGTTTGACCTGAACCGATGTTCCCCCGTGCGGTGGATTTCGCCCTTTCTTGGCGACCGGCGTTCCGAACGGAACAAACCGGGCCAGTGAGGTCGGACGATCGCGCGCCGTTATCCGCGCCTCCAGACGGGTCGGCGTGGCGAACTGCGTCACCGAAAGCCGGTCGGGTCGTTCCAGATACCCATCTGGAAAATTCACTTCCGCCGTGATGTCGCGGCGCGCCGCTCTGAGGCCGACAGTCCGGGCAGTATCGTTGATAGCGATACTCATCGCTTCGGCGGCGATGCGCGGGAACCGTTCGAAATACAGTTCGAGGTCCTTAACCCCGGAAGCGTCGATTGAAACCGTCATGCTGGCCCCACTGACCATTTTTCATCGATCGGCCCGTCGTGCGGATCACGCGCGTCCAACACCACGACGAGGTCCTGGTTCGGCCCCATGTAGTTGGGGAAAGTGACAACGTCGCCACGTGACAGCGTAAGCTGTCCGCCATTAACCGCCGTGACGAATTCCTCGCGGTTGAAAATGACGCGCTGAATGCCTTCGATGATGTTGGCATATCCCTCAGACAGGATATCGCCGCCGAGAGCCATCTTGTTGTGGAAACGGGCGGTCAGGGGGACATCCCCCGAGCCGCCGCGCGACCCGGTAGCGACCGTACACGGAACCGCAAAACGCGAATGCACGTCACGGCGCGTTCGGGTTTTGAGGTCCAGGAAACTCACAGTTCGTCTTCGTCCGTGGCGTCGGCCGGACGCTTGGGGGGAGCCTTACGTTTCGCCGCTGCCGCGCGCCGTGTGACAGGCGGCGTCGTGTCGTCGCCGTCATCGTCGATCATCTCGTCAGGATCGCCGTCAACTTCATCCTCGACGACCTTGGAAGTAACTTCCATCGCCGTCGGCCGTTCAACGACGGCGCGGCGCAGCGCGCGAGGATGCATCGCGGTTATCTCCGCGACCTCCTCACTGGTGAACAAGAACGGCTCGCCGGTCTTGAGCCGGATGTTCTTTCCGTTCCGGTGAACGACAACCTGAAAGTGGGGAACGCGTACTGGCATGTTGACCTCTTTGTGAATTGAGTGTCGGAGCCTCCGACACTCTTCGTTGTGATGAACGATCAGGCGGCGACTTTGATTGAGAACGTGTTGTTGACACGAACCGGAACCATGAGCGGCGCGGACTGCGTCATGGTGTATGTCACGCTCGGATCATCGTCATCCCACATCTTCGGAAACATGGACAACGGTTGGAGCCGGGCGCCACGATCCATGATCGCACCGAAACACTGCGCGCCCATCACCGCATTGCCGATGCCGACGACAGTGCCAGGATCGAAATACGGAACGCCGACGCCGTCATCACCCTCGTAGAAGTTCGAATACGTGAACATCCTGATACGGCCGATACCGCCTGTTCCCACCATGTCTCCTTGATAGTTGAACGGCGAACCGTCGTTCATGTTGGAGGCGTTGAACAGCGATTCATTACCGCGGATCAACACGTTCAACAGGTTCTGTACGTCGGCATGCGACTTGTCGATGAACGCCGCCCAGGCATCCAGGCCGAAGACGAGCGTATTTACCGGAGCACGCGACAGTTGAAAAGCGCGAGTCCTAGAAGCCTGAATGTCGGCGATCGGTGTCGCGGTGCTCGCCGTCCAGAGCGTGGCGCCGGAGAGAACCGTTGTCAGATCGACATGTCGTCCAAAATCGACGGTAACGGACGGATAATCGTCACCCTCGACCACAACCTCGCCGGTGACAAGTGCCTGACAGCCCATCCAGTCCCACCGATTTTCAATCATCTGCCGTTCGCGACGCATGTTGTCAGCGATGATCGCGTCGTAACGTTCTTGCAGGGACAGGCTGCCAAGGAACGCCTCACCGGCACGACGCGGAATGGACCGCGACGGGTCGACGATGTGTTTCGGCTTGACATAGGCGGGCCGGAACGAACGGGTGCTAAAACCCTTGGAGCGCATCGGACGGCCCTGCACGTTCGGCGCGACGAACGGAGCAAGCCGGTATTCGTTCTCGTCGATGTCGTCGAAATAGATTTTCTCCGTGGTCGAGTTGATCTGGCGCGGGAACCATTGCAACCAGAAACCATCGAGACCCGGTTGGTTTTGCGGAGCGTAAACAACCTCCAACAAAGTGGCCGTGTCGTAGATGCCGAAATCGCCCGCCGCGATGCGAGGTACGAAGGCGGGAGGCATTATCAACTTATTCATTTTACAGTGTCCCTTTTCTTAGGCTGCCATTCGCCTTTCGAGCGAGCGGGGCTCGGTGGAAGTAACTTCCGAAACAGCGTTACGTCGGAATGGTCATGTAGGTCGATACGCCCTTCGGAACGGCGATGCCGATCGGCGTGCGGTCAAACACGGCCTGACGCTGCGCCAGTGTGGTGAGTTCGGCCGGCCACACGATCAGGTTAGCGTTGAACACGCCGCTGCTGAAGTATGGAACACCCTCGCCGACTGTCGCCGCTTGTGCCGCGATGCCGATAGCCTTTGCCTCCGTTTCGTCCGCGCCGCCACTGAGTGCTGTCGCGCCGCCAGCCCACGTGAAATCACCGGCCGTTGTAAACGCCTTGGCGATGGCGATACTGTTGCCGCCCGCGCCGGGTTGCAACGCATAGACGGTCACGACCGCACCGGCGCGCACGGCCCGAACATTGAATGTGTCCGGGTACTGGTTGATCTTCGCGGCCAGCGCCGTTGCTGTCAGTGTGGCGGTTCCGCCGATCGTGATGTCGTACTGCGCGGACGCCGCCGGTTTCAGCGTGATCGCCTGTCCGTTAATCGTGACCGTATCAGTATCCACGCCAGTCGACGTGAACGTTCCTGCTTTTGAAGCAGTGCCGGTCAGTTCGTTGTACGGGACGATCAGCCCGTCTTCACTACGGGCTACCACCTGAAGCTGCGTGATCGACGAAGCGCCGCAGACGCCGTTCGTCGTGACGATTTTACCCTCACCGGCAAACAACTCCGCCGGATCGAACGTGCCCTCGGCGGTCATGCCGGAGGCCAAGAGGTCTGGATAGGCCATGGAAAGTCCTTCCGTTGAGTTAGGAAAACGAGAGTATAGTGTTGGCGGGTCTCCCCGTCAACAGGTCAGTGCGTGGTGACGCTTTCGATCTTCCTGGACGGACCGGATGCGCGGCTCTGCGCGGCTAAAATGCGCTTGGCCGGTGTCAGGCTTCCGTCCGCCTCATTTTCGCCGCCGCCAGCACTGGCACCCACGTTCGGTTGCGCGCCGTTGTTCATGGCGTTGGCGAAGTGGTTTTCCTCGGTTCCCGTTGTCGTCGCGGCCGTGGTCGCGCCTTCTTTCGGTGACTTCGCCAGAATCCCGGTCGCCGTCGCCACGTCGAGATCGGTGTCAAGTGCAAGATGCGCCGCGAGCGCGGTGCGTCCGACAGCTTCGGCATGCGTGGTAATCGCGCTGATGCGGGTGCGCTCGGCGACACGGGCCTCCGCGGAAATCGCCGTGGTGTCAACTGTGGAAGTTACTTCCACGGTTGGGGTTTGGGTTTGATCGCCGGTGGCGGTTACCCCCGGCTTCGCGTTCGTTACAGTCGGCTTGACGGCCATGTTAGTCTCCTCTGTTTCTGGTGGATCGTCGTCAGGGTCATCGCCGGGCTCGGCGTCGTCGTCTCCCGCTTCGCATGCGGCAAAGTACGCTTCTACCGCATCTGAAGGGTTTTGGATAGCGTCCACCAGCCCGAGGGCCAAAGCGTCCACCGCTCCATACATCCGCGCTTCCGTATCGCGAACGATCTGCTCGTCAATTCCGCGTCCGCGCGCAACCGACGCTACGAACACATCATACTCGGCGTCAATGTCAGCCTGGAACTCAGCGCGTACATCATCACTGAGCGGCTCGTACGGATTGCCGTCGACCTTATGCGCGCCTCCCGTGATGAAGGTTACCTTGACGCCGACATCCTCCATCATCTTGGACACGTCGAAATGCATCATGAGCACACCGATGTTGGCGCAACCGCCCGACGGCGTAACCGCGATATGGTCGCACTGCGCCGCTAGGTAGTAGGCGGCGGAATAGCAGTTCGCGTCCACGACGGCGATCATTGGCTTACCGCCATTCGCGGCATTAGCCTCGAACATCAAATCGGCCGTTTCACGACATCCGGCTACCGTGCCGCCGCAACTGTTAATATCGAACAGGATCGCTTTAACGTCGTCATCCAGGCTCGCGGCCGCGACCTGATTGCGAATGAAGTTGTATCCGGTGACGAACCCCCACGACCACGAAAACCGATTGATGAGCAAACCGTGGATCGGGATCAACGCGTAGCCATCCGCGAAAATGAACGGCTTGTCGTTGCTGGTAATGTCCATGCCAAATGTCGCCGCCAACAACGTGCACCGTTCCGCGTACGCCGCCGCCTCTTCAGCCGGGACCGCTTCCGCCAACGCGCGAATGTCAGCGAGCATCGCACCGGAAGTTACTTCCGAATTTAGTCCAAGACCCTGTCCGGCGTAGACCGTTGAGACGAGCGCGGGTCTCCCGGTAAGCTGATCGAGGGCCGCGCGGGCTTGAAACTTGCTCATGCTGCCGCCTGTTGGGTTTGAGTGTTGTCCTGTTGCTGCTGATCGACGGGCGAGCCGCCTGTCGGTTTTGTCGACGTGGTATCAAACGTCAATCCATATTGCGTGATCAGACCCTGCTCACGCTTCCGCTGCGCGAACTGTTCACGCCAGTCCGAGCCGAGGCGAGCGCACTCCTGTTCGTAGGTGGACAGACCGCCAGCGATGCGGAGAAGCGCCGCCTGGGTTTCGCGGAGTTCGTCGATCTGTCCGGCGCCGGAACCTATCCACTTACACGCGGTAAAGGCCTCTTTACAAAGAGGCTTGTAGAAAACATCGCGGCGGATGCCCCGGGGGAGCGGAACGTTTCCGTTCGCCATGTCTTCCTCAAGTACCAGTGCGTAGATTTCCGTCGCGAGCCGGTCGGCGACGTGCTTCTTACGGGCTGCCATGTACTGGCCTTGAATGCCCATGGCCGCACGACCGGATGAGTAATTTGTCTTGCTGAAGTCACGCGAAAAGGCCTCGTACGCGAGACCGAGAGATGCCGCCGTGTGGCGCTGCAAACTCTCCTCGAAAGACGTGCCTATGCCGCCCGTTGTCTTAGCGGGTTGCATGTTCAATTTCGTTCCGGGAAACAGATGGGGGATTTGTGCGCCATCGATGCGAACGTTATTCGCGGCATCGAGATACTGGCCGAGGGCGCCCATGTAGGCGCCGTACACGCCCATGAGCGACTTGCCGAGATTGTCTGGCGAGGCACCCATGGCGGCGGCGATGGCGTCGCTCGGTAGCTCGGACTCGATGGCGGCGGCGTAGGAGGCATTTATGACAGCATTTTGCAGCGTGACCTCGGTAAATTTCTTGGTCATGTGCATGTTTTTCATTGCCGCGACCATGTCCGAAATGCCGCGCGTCTGGTCTGGCAAGCCTTGCTCGACGATATGAATGACTTGCTTGCGTCCCCACGGCTTTATCACCGGCACGCGCCGCCAAACCATTGATAGGCCGTCGGGATACGGGTCGAGGGGATCACCCATACGGAAATTGTATGCCTGAGCCTTTCCGCGAAGATCGCGCTCCACGCCGCGCCGCAAGAACCTCGTATCGGACGTGTGGTTCGGATTGCACAAGCGATCACTCGCGACCATCTGGAATGTGGTATTGAACGGACGATCTGTCTCACGCACCCATTCAGCCGTGCCGATTACCTCGCCCGTGATCAGGAACACCCCGATCGCCAGCCGTATCATACCAGTGAACGTGTTGACCCGTTGCGCGTCAAACCAGCAACTGTTGCTGTCTGCCGCGAGACCGAACCGGGCCTCAACAACCTGTTGAAATTCGTCAGCCCATGTTTCGTCAAAACCCGTGGAGGTTTGCGACAATAACTGCCAGTTCGGTTGCGCGTTAAGCCGGTATTGTGCTCCGACAATACTGTCTTTATGCAGTGCAACGGCGCCGAAGGCCAATCCGCTGTTGCGAACCGTGTCACGCCCTCTGGCGTCGGCCATGGGTTTTGCGCGGTTGATGATATCGTCGGGTGACCGCATGGACGGACGCCACAACGCCGTTTCGCGGGAGAACCTGTCCACCCCTTCGAGAGCGCCACCGTTAAGAATTACGGAGGGCATCCCGTCGTGATGATGGTTGTGGTGGTCGGTCATCAGAACAGAAACTTTATTGGGCGAGCGCGGCAGAGGCCAAGGGCAATCGATCGGTACTCAGGGCACCGCCCTTGCAACACCTGGATCATTGACAACAAACCGGCACGGTTCGCGGTCGAATATTCGATGCGCTCGCCGTTTTGATCCGTGACTGAACGGACGGTGCCGGATACGTTCAGATCGAACCATGCTTGATCCGCCTGACGCAGCAAAGTGCAGGGATCGAGATCGGCCACAACAGATACCTCCGTGAATGTGCCCTTATACCGGGTATAGCCGAGCCGTGTCAAGCCCTGTTCCGGAAGTAACTTCTCAACCGAGCGTGCGGCCGAAACCACCGAAATCGAGTGCGGGTTCGTCTTTCTGTATATTGGCGAACGCCGCGACTTGCGGCGCGCTAACCAGATCGTTCTTGTCCCACGGCGCGGCCCAACCTGGGGGATTGTCCCAGTCGATACCCTCGACGCGTACCGCCGTGCTGACGCACAGTCCCATGGCGTAATAGCATAAATCCCACGCCTCGTTGCGATGATTGCGCGGGTTGTTCCAGCCCTTACCATCGCGGACCTCAACACACATCTCCGCGAACCACGCATCTGGCAACCATTGGCCATATCGCAACATTCCCTTACCGGGAACCATACATTCCACGCGACCACGCAATGCGTCTTTCAGCACATTGGAGTTTAGAAACATAATAGGCACATCTCCGCGCGCTGCCGAAAGCCTGTCTTTGCGATTGCTATCAGGAAATGAGATATGTGCTCTCGGCCTGGATGGACGTGTATCACCCTTCAGAAGATGGAACCTACCGGCTTCGCCGTTCTGACGCAACAATCGGTAGTAATTATATCCGTTTGTCGTTACGCCTTCTCGACCGCCGCTATCGCAACCCGTCATCTTGATACCCATGCGTCGACCGCTACCGTCGGCCAACCGATAAGTACGTTTGATCACCTGTTCCGTGATCTGGTTCCAATCCTCCAGATACGCAGACGGCTTCACCCACTCAGTATCACCTTGCACATCTTTTCGTTCGCTCTTGCGTATCTGAAAACGATCTATCACAATCATGTCAAAAGGCGTCCCCGGCAACACGCCGTGGACTTGCACCGAAAACAAGTTATTTTGCACGTCAACGGTCGCAACCAGGAAGCGCACGTTCTCCGGGATTTCCGGTTCCATGATGAAATCGACCACCTTCGGGTTCCATATGCGATCGATTACGAGTTCGGAAGTTACTTCCGAAACTGGCAGAGGTTCGGCACGGGCCTTCAGGTTCTCGGGGAGGAGTTCGCTCTCCGTTGACTTCGGTAAATACGGCACGCCGAGATCAGTATTGAAAAACTTCTTTAGCGCGTCGTCACTCCCCGTCTTCTCGCACTCGTTCAGGGCGTTCAAATATGACACAACCAGATTGGTCCACGTGGTAAAATTTGCCGCTATCCCCGTCATCCAAAACGATGCGGTCATTGAACGCACGCCGCTGCCAATAACTTGCCCAGTATCCGGATCGACGCTCTGACCGTCTTTCAGCCAAAGCCCCCATTCCTGCATCGTCTGACGTTCTGATTGCTCTATGCGGCAACCGTTCGCCGGACAGATGAGCCGTGCAGTCTCCGCAGAGGCAAGCACACTCGACTTTACGTCCCATTCCACATCCTTCCACTGTCCTTCGAAATAATTACCGCAGTGCGGACACGGCCAGTACCATCGGCGACGATCCCCGCGATTGTACAGCGCGAGGATACCCGTACACGGAGGCGCTTCGTGTGAAGTCGTCGCTATCCAGCGCGGATTTTCGACCGGCCTGGAAGGCGACGACTCCGCGACAGTCATCGCGAACGAACGAAATGTCGTCGTGCGCTTGCTGCCGAGATCGAATGGCGAACCGTCGCCGCCAACGTCGTCCGGCATCCTGTCGTAATCGGTCAATGCGATGCGACCAACCGGGCGCCCAGCGAATTCTGTCACGGTCGGATGAGACAGGTTCAACAACATGCCGGTCACATATTGTTTGTCGTAGACGTTGTCGGCCTCGCGAGCCTTCAACAGCATCTTGCCTATCTCGGGCGAATGACGATGCATGCGATCAACGCGCCGCATGGAAAAATCGCGCGAAGCCGATTGCGTCGGGGAATAGATTATCATATCCATTCCGTCGACACGAATTGAGTAAGCGAGCCAATTGAGGATGAGGGCTTGCGTGTTGTGCGTCGGCACCATCTGACGACCAGCGAGAAACAGATGGGACGCATTGTCAACCGCGATACACCGAACCGGCACGGAAGTAACTTCCGAAATATCCACGATACGGCGACGCCCGGTGTACGTCGGCCGTCCGTTTTCTCGTGAAGGCAGGCATATTGTTTTGCGAGAAAGATGAAACGGAGACGGGTCTTCCGCATACGCCACAAACGTTAAATTGTGACTTGCTTTTCCGTATCTGGTCTCCCCCGAGTATGTATATTTCGGGTTTTCTTCCACGCCGCGCCTGACTTTATATCCGAGCGACACAATCAACTCTTGTACGTCATCCGCCAGTTCCGAAATAGAACTATCAAAACCGCACACGCCGGACGAACACCAACCGTCGGTATCCATCAAACCACGCAACAACTCACGTCGTTGGTCGATAGACGCACGAAGATACAATGCCGGTATGTTTTTCGATCCGGAGTAATCGGTAAGTTGCGACGTATTGATCGCGCCGTCTCCTAGCCAACAGCCTAGAGTGTAAGGGTCTATCGACAGATATTCAGTCGCACACTCTACCGGCGAAGTGACGGGTATTGAGTAACGGGTTCGGTTCTTTTTACCGTAAGTGAACTTACGAGACATGGTTATCGTATCGATTGTTTTCAAATTTTCAGAGTAGTTGTCGCGCACAGTCCATTCGTGTCCGCCGTCCGCGACAATAGTGGTCCGATCGTCGAACGTAATTTCAAAACACCTGTTCCCTCGACGGACAGGAGAGCATAGCGTTACGCGACACGGTTTACCATCATCGCCGAACACCACGTGACCCGGACGCAACTCTCCCATCGTGGTCCAGCCTAAAGGCGTAGCTATTGGCGTATCGAGCGGCAACGCTTTCGCCGATTGAGCCGGACCAACGAATATCGTCGCGGTCACCATACGACTTTGCAACGTATCTTGCGGCTCGACCATATAGGGAGCCATATCGTTGCGGTACGGTCCGATATACGAACCGGGATTATTCAGCCGTACATAGCGTTCAGCGGCGGCGGAAATGCGAATACGTTCTGGCGGACGTAGCAGTTCTGTCAAACTCAGAAAAATATCCTCGACGGTGTCAAAGGTAGTCTGCGTCTCCAGGCCTGGGCTGTCTGATGATGAGGTCTCCCCACTCGTCGTGCTCGTCGACATGGCCATTGCCACGAGGTCCAGCGACGGTCCCGGTTTCTTGCGGTGCGAACGCCTTGCCGCGGGAGTTCTTTCTAAGGTCTGTGAGGCGGACAACTAATTTCTCCCGTGCGTCGTTAAGGGCCTCGTGCATGAGGTTCTCGATAATCTCTCGCTGCTTGATTGTCAAGCCGGTCTCGCGTTCTACCGTGTCCGATGCCAGCATGAGCGAGAGCCGTAAAGTCTTAAACGCCTCGCTCGCCAGTTCCACAACCGCCGACGTGTCCCATAACTCGCCGATCTCTTTCAGGAACTTGATACGTTGATTTTGCCCATACCAATATTCTTTCGACAACATTTTCGGCAGATCGGTATGGTGCATCGACAGTATGCGCGACACCATTTCAGTCATGGTGTCGTCCATCTTCACCAACCTGGGTGCCACGTCCCTCACTCGCCACACATCGAGGGTTCCACGTTTGGCGCGCGGTGGAATATCACCGATACGCATCCGCACGTCTTTTCGATCGATCCCAAACAACTGCGCGAGATCGGTTACAGTCGCGCCGATCATAAGCAGCTCGTTCTCGGTTGCCATGGAAGTTACTTCCGAAAAGTTGTCTCAACTACCCCGGCCGGGGACATACAGCGCGCGGGGTTTTCCTTCTCCGTTCTTAACCCTGAAATACTTGTCCGTCTCGCACAGTATATTCGGAACGTCGCTAAAGTCCATAGCGACTCCCGTTTCGGTTTCCATGACCTCGTACATGAGCCGCATTTCTTTGAGCGCCTGTTCTTGCGAGACGATCGCCGTCAACTCCCTGCCGTGGAGCCGGTTCAGTCCGCGTAAGGTGCCGGGACCAGCCGCCGCCCAGGTCGATACGTCCCTGGCATCGTTCAATATCGCGGTAAAACGCATATCGACTACCGCTTGATACGCCATGAAATGCCCCCACCCCCTGGCCTGCATGATCCACGCGTGGGTCTGTTGCATGCTGGTAGCGAGTTGGAATTCATATCTGCGGCGACGTTGCCATAGACCGCCTAATACGTCGAGAGCGATATACCGTTGCTTGTTCGCGCCTTTCTCGTGCGGGGCCGATATCATATACGCGCCGGTATACACCTTGCGACCGGCGGCTTTTCGGGCATCGAGGACCGCAGCGATATCCGCGCACACGCTTCGATCGTCTCGATCCGGCCACGCCCCTTCACTGATCAGTTCTTGAAGCGTTTCGGGCCAGTTTATTTGCCGCGCAATGCATAGCATGAACCACAGATTGGGATGACCGGCGTAAGGCTCCCGGATGTTCTCCCGTATCCAGACCGTTCCGGTGTCATCCTCACGCCGGACATTGCAGAACCTATAGGTTCGCAAAATTTCATCCTCGGTCCAGGGCGGCGCAACGAACACCTTGGCGATGCGAATTTTCTCACGTTCGCACACCCAGCGAAACGCGGGTCGATAGTCAACCATCAGAAACGGCTCCCGTCCGGGCGCATACGCATCGGCGGAAAACGTTCATCGGCGTTTTCGGAAGTTACTTCCGGTTTGATATCTTCAAATACCCGCGTCTCACAACCTTCACCATGCTCGCCCCGGGCACACGCCGTCGGCTTCCAGCAGGTCAGGCACATTCCATCAATTATCGCCCTGTCACACACGAACAATACCGCGTGCTCCACGTCAGATGTCGCGCAAGTCGGATTTTCGCATTTCATGCTGTCGTACTCCATCGCCGTCTAAGGTCACGGATATGCCGCTTCACGATATCCTGAGCACTGCCTTTGTTCATCAGTACCGGCACCACCTTAACGTCAACCGTCCCTCTGGTTATCAGATGATATACCCGCACGACCTTCGCCTGTCCCGGCCTGTCCAAACGTTTGATCGTCTGGGCATAATCCTCGTATGGGAGCGGATTGTCAAACCAGACCAGAATATGACCAGGGCCATACTGCATATTCAAACCGTGGCCCGCGCTCCGGGGATGGATCAAGAGCATATCGATTTTGCCATTGTTCCAATTGGGAACGCATTTTCCTTCACGGTCCATCTTGACCGCTTTCGGGAACGCCTTTCTCAAACGTTCCAAGGACGAGCGGTGCCAGTAGGCTACGAGAAGCGGCGAACCTTGCGCTTCCTCGCGCAACTGCGTCACTTCCTCGATCTTATGGTCGTGGATATGATGCCACTTCCGCTCGTTGTCATAAACCGCACCGCTCGCCATCTGAAGTAACTTCTGTCCGAGTACTGCGCCGTTTTCCGCTTCGATCTCGACCTCGGGGAGCGACAATATCAGATCTTTTTCGAACGCTCGGTACAACTCCATTTCCGACTTGTCGAGTATGATCGGCCGCTGAATGATAACGGCCTTTTCGCGATCGAGATAATCCTCCTCGCGCATGACGAGACATAGGTCCGCTATCTTATTGGCCACGAGCCTATCAGCCCCAGGAAGCGGCACCCACTTATAGCGAGGATTGTAAGACGGTGGAGCGGGCATCATGTAAGTGTGCTTAAATCGCGTAATGCCGCGACCGAACCGTTCACCGCGATCGAGCAAGTAGACCTGGGCGAAATAATCTTCGATCCCCTCCGGCGCCGGAATGCCGCTAAGCAGATGTAGCCGCGTGATCTTCGGTCGGACCATATTCAGCGCCTTCCAACGCGCCGTGCGATGATCCGAAAACGACGTGCTCTCGTCGACGATCACGCAATCGTATGGCCAGTCTTTCCCCCAAAAGGCCACCAACCACGCAACCGCCTCGCGATTAATGATGTGGATTATGGTTGGCGTTCTGGCGAGGTCCTGTTTCTGTTTCACGATGTGCGCCGTTTTCGCCTTGTTCGCCGCATGGTTTGGCGAGCCGAAGTCGTCAAACTTCTCATCCACCCTCGCCGTACGCATCGCCTCCAACAGATCAGGGTGCGTTTCGTCCGCGCGTATCACCGTGAAGGTCATCCACCACGTATGCGACCACTCCCGTATTTCAGTAGGCCACGTCTGCACTGCTACGCGTAGCGGAGCAACGATCAACACGCGATTGACGCGGCCAAGCGTGAACAGTCGTTGAAGAACCGTCAACACGGAAACCGTTTTCCCCATTCCCATATCTACGAACGCCGCGCTAAAAGGGTTTTCCATGAGAAACGGCACGATCTCGTTTTCCTGATAGTCTCGCAGCGTGGAAAAGTCACGAAACGCCCCGGCTAGTCGGCTCAGAAGTAACTTCCGAAATCCAGTCATCAGAACCCCTTCTTGTCGAGTATCCAACTCGACGCGTATATAGACAAACCGTCTTCGGTTCTGCGTAACTGGCTCAATGGGAACCAATTCATACGCGCGGGGCGCTGCGGTGACCGAGCGAAATGGAACAGCGCCGCGTTGTCCGTCCAGCTATCGATCATGCCGTCCCATTTCGGCACGTCCGAATATTTACTCTCCTCGAAAGACTGTATGACGGCGATCTTCATCATGAGGTCGCTTATGCCGTAAATCTCACGAGGAGCATTATGGAACTCTGACATATCTCCTGTCCCTATAGGTTTAGGATGCGTCTCGCATCCTGTGCGTTGTCTACCCAGTAGACCTCAAAGCCAAAGTACTCGCGCAGTTCCCTGTGTCGTTTCGATTGTTGTTTCGTAGGCCACTCTCCACGACGCTTGAACTCCATGATGATCGCCCGACCGGCCTTGCCAAAAGCGCGGTCTGGCGCTCCACGGACGCCAAGAAACGTGAGTTTCCACGCCTTCCAACCGGCGGCGCGGGCCTCCTCACATATCGTCGTCTCGATTATCGCTTCTGGTCCCACGGTTCATCCTGATCGCGAAGTATAGTTGATCGATCGCTTTTACGAGTTTCTTTTCTTGCGCCGGTGTCAGTTTAGATGCGGTGGATTTTTTCGTGACCGCCGCCGCGGCGGCGGTTGGTCGGGCGTTCGGGTAGCGTGTCTTGGCGTTGACGAACGCCGCTTCTAACGCCTCCAGCGGCGTGTTGCCTATGGCGTGTTCCGAAAAGTAGTCGGTAGATGCGCCCTTCTCGCTGAACATTTGAAGATTGACATTCCATTTGTCTTTCAATTGAAAGCAATTCAGCACCCGCCATCCAGCTTTATTGATCTCCAGTGCCCGAGTGTAAAATTCCATGAGGTCGTTCCATTTTTGATTTCGTATTAGCGGAAACCCCGGAAGTAACTTCCGGATCATTTTGGTCGTTCCCGAACAGGACCCGCCTCGGTGATGTACAGCGGCAGTTCGAGTTGGTCACTCTTGGCGTTGAACGTGGTCATTATCGCCTCACCCAGATCGACGCCGCACTCGTTGGCAAGGAAGTCGAGGTATATTACCACATCTGAGAATTCTTGTGCAAGTTTCGGCCGAGCCTCCGCGAACGTCATATCGCCGCGCCTGACTTTCTTCATGACATTCGCCGCTTCGCCCAGTTCGCCGAATGTCGCTACCATCCAATCATTAGGCGACCAATCGCGGCCACTGTGTTGAAGTTCGCCCTTGGCATTTTTGAACAACGGACACCGCGCCATATTGGCGGCACGCAGCGATCTGAACGTCAAACCGTGCCGGTTCCACAGTTCGTTTGCTTTGATCTCGCGCGTCTCCGCCATATCGCTGGACTCGTCTCGGTACGGCGCGGCCAGTTCCGGCACTTTGCCGACAGGTCGATTGTCGGCGAACCGGGCAACTATATCGACCTTGTCCGCCCTCATACGAGCGGCAACATGCTCATAGATGTCGTCGTTATCAGATTTTGACACTCTGTTTCTCCGTCGCTTTGATGGTTGTCACCTTTCCGGTGCATCCGTCGGGCGAAGGGTCCCCAAGTTTCCACCCGTGTTTCCTGGCGCATCCGTACGACTTCGGACAGCCTTCGGGTGGGCAGAACTGCCATATGTTCTCGGCGCAGTGCCACGAACCCTCACCCTTGCCGCCCATCCTTCTTCTCCTCGGAAGTTACTTCCGCTGTCCGCGACACGGCGGTTACCACATTCTCCAACAACCGATGCGGCCCGTGCATTTTCGCGTCAGGGCCGATTTCGAGTTGGTAGTACCAACCCGTCTCCGCGCCCTTGTGGACGTACTTGTTGGTTTCATACAGCGTGCTGAAGTAGTGTGTCATTACAACTCTACCCGCTATCGTCCTTACGGTTCCCATTTTCATTCTCCGTTCTACACAAGATCACGAGATCGGGGCTTCCGACTAGTACCAATCGCAGTCTTCACCCTCTCCGGTTTTGCTCGCGCCGATCTCGACGAGTACATGAGCGCTGAAAGCCGATGACGCACCCGTCGCGCTAAAGTTTGACGTCGACCAGCCGCAAGTACAGACGGCTCGCACGCCTGTCGCTTTTTCATTTTTGTCTCGTTCTATAGTCAGCGTGCCGTTAACCAGTTCATGTCGCATGTGACTTAATCCTTTCGGTATATGCGGTGTTGATAGAACGCCGCTTTGAGCGGAAGCGACCCGATCCACTCTAGGCCGTCGTCTTTCTGCGTCATGCAAGTCTGCAACAGTTGCCCGGTGTAGTAGTTCTCGCCGATACGAGTTTTCGTGACAATCTCATCGTGAACGTGGCCCCGTATATCGAAACCAACTCGATACGCCCGTTTGATCCCTTCCTTCAGAATATCCCGCGCCGTAGCCTGTACGTAGTTCTCACACTGCTTACCGCCTGATGTGTAGACCCGGTCCCACTGATGCGTGACCTGATTTTTACCCATGTAGGAAAGAACGCGTCGCGTGAATGTCGAGCCGTCGCGTCCCTCAAACTCTTTCTGCACGATACGCGGCTTGTAGTAGTACATCCTGCGGCCGCTTGGCAAACGCACCACAAGATACGGGCCGTCCATTTCGAAACGCAACAAACCGCTTACCGTGGTCGGTTTACCCTCAATCGCCGCCTTCGCGGCATTCTCCAGAGCTGTCCAGAACAGAGGTATCTCGCGATAGGTCGACCGAAACAATTTGACGTGGCGTAGCGCCTCTTCCTCGGTGATATCCACACCCATATTTTCGGCGTATCCCCAAAGCCCGGTACGCTTGCCGCGCTTCAACGTTCCGCCGCCAAGTTGGTACGAACAACCCAGCACGGCGGGCTTGCATATCGTTCGCTCGCTCTTGGTAATGTCCGCATAGGCCTTGCCGTAAAGTTCTGTCCCGAAATCCTTATACGGGTCACGTCCGTCAGCGAATACCTTCAACATTCGCTTGCAACCGGACAACCACGCCGTCACGGCGCTCTCAATGGCCGACAGATCGCAAACCGTTAGCTCGTATCCATCCGGTGCCTGAAAGCTGCTACGCACTGAACCGGCGAGAACGATCATAGGCTCTTTCGAGAACATGGTCAGGTCGCCATACTCGCCGTTCTCGATAATATCCGCGGCGACGGTCAGATTGCCCCAGATACCATCCTCATCGGCCTCCAAAATCTTCGGCGTACGCGTCAGATTGTGAGGTTGCGGTCCGCGTCCAGCCCAACGAAGGGTGCGTGCCGCTCCGCCGTATTGAAAGGCGTGTCGGAGATTGCCGTCCGGCGACAACCGGCGAAGAATGGCCGGGTATTTCTTAACGCTGGTTTGACTGGCATATCGGCGCAGTTTCAAGGCCTGTCGGCATTCACTGGTCAGCAGTTGTTGACCGGCTTTCAGCCATTCGGTGTCGGCCTTCAATTGCTTTTTTACCGTGGCCTTTTGTAAATCCTCCCACTGGTATCCGCGTTCCTGAAGCCACGGAAGTAACTTCTGGCCGGAGTTGGGATTATCCAGACCGGTGATCTTGATCATTCTCCGGTGCAGTTCGGCCTTGCGGATGTCGGACTTTATCTCGGCCTGTTCGACGAACTTACGGTTGACCGGCATTCCCTGATCGTTGATACGCTGATCTATCTCGTATATTTCCCACTCGTCTTCCGGGACCTCGAACCTGATCAACTTATCGTAAATGCCTTCCTCGGCGGGGACGTCCTGCGTGTTGTACCCACAAAACTGTTCCCACTCCTCGGGATTGGTCGCACTGGTCAATCGAACATGCGGATTTTTCTTGGTGATACGTTGCGGGCCGCAGAACATTTTTATCAACCGAGACCCTTGCACGTCCTTCAGTTGCGTGGGGTCCAGACCCATGGCCTTGCCGATCTGTAGCAGATCGCCGGTGAACGACTGCATGTTCGCCAGCGCCATCGTACAGCGCCAGCCCTCATACGGTGTCGGGATTTGCAGCGTATTCAGCGTGATCAACCGTTCAAACGCCGCGTTAAAGGCCCACTTCTCGATATCAGGATCACACAACGCGTCGTACAGTTCGGCCGGAAATTCCTCACACGTCAGATCGACATGCTTAACCCCGTTCCTTTCCAGGTTATAGGCGACCATGAGAGCCTCGGTGGACGGGTCTGTGCTGTAATTCCAGACGCCGACGCTCTTTGACCCAACGAGCGGAACCTCGCTGAAGGTTTCGTAATCGAGCGCCAGACGACGGCGAACACGCGTTAGTCTGCGTCGCCCGGCGCTCGATTGCACGTATTGGTGTGGGCTCCCGTCAAGAGGCATCGACAACACCAAACCAGTCGAATTCGTGCTGGTCCGCATCGGCGATCTTGTTAAAAGCTAATTTTCCAACGTATTCTCGGTAAGCCCGGAGGTCGCGTTCTATGCGCTTCCCCCGGTCTTCCGCGATCGGACCATAAGCAAACCCGGCGTGGAGAGCCGCTTCCGTTATCTCCACGCCGACCGCCAAAGTTCCGTCGCGCCAGGATATCCACTCCTCCCGAGTAAACGGCGTACGGTTTGATTTATTTCCCACGGAAGTTACTTCCGATCATTACATGTCGTTGTCGTCGTCCCAGCCACCGCTGTCGTCATCGCCTTCGTCAGCGTCGAAGCTGTCGTCGATATCATCCTCGCTGATACGGCCTTCACCGAACGGCTCGCCATGCCTGCGGAACTGAATGGCGGTCAGACCGGCGTTGGCCCGTTTGCCGTATTTGTTGTCCATCGCCCACGGTCGAATGATCACATCGACATAGCATCCTCCGTAGAAATATCCGCGTTGCTGTGCCTCCGCCGGTGTCAGACGTTCGGCCTTCCCTGTCTCCGGGTCCTTGTTCGGGCCGCGTAACAGTGGACGGTTTTTCTCCCGTGCCGATACCACCCACATGCCTTCACATTCCGACGACATCACACGCTCATTATCATCGTCCACGGCATCGCCGTTTTTGATGAACTTCTTCGCCGCCGGATACTTGAACGGCTTCGCCCCCGGCTTGCGGCCCTGTTGCGCCGCCGCCTCCAGTTTGGCAATCGACACACGACACATCTTCATGGCCTCGCCATGCGTCGACTTGTCCATGAGGGCCTGCACCGAATACGTGTAGGTTTCCTCGCCGTCGTCGCTGTCGTTCTTCTGCGCCTTGATAACCCACGGGTAGGACGCCCTGACGTTAATCAGACGTATTGTGCCGTCGCTGAACAGCGCACAAACGCCCGGCACCTTGCGGACCAATTTACGCTTCTCTTTCACTGCCGTTTCGGCCATTTCAGATTTCCATCTTCAGAGTGTTTCGGATTTCGAGTTTCGTGGTTTTCCTCACGCGTGTTCGGCTAAAACGGCCCTCCTCTTTTCGAGATGCCGGGCCACTTGGCTTCGGCCGCGCGGACGAACCTGATCCCGTCACTTAGAGCCGTCTCCGGCGTGTCGGCCCTGCCCATCCCGAAACGTAACATCGCGACGAACGTCGCCATACTGTGCGCCGCGGTCAGGTTCCTACGCGGTTGCTCCTCGCCGAGCGGAGGATAGTCGTTATTTTCATCCGACACGTCAACCCTCCGTCACCGCCGCAATGCCGAACACAAGACAATCCGTCATGTAGGCCGTTTCGTCTATTTTTGCCATGTTCATTTTCCCCTACAACTCATCGTCGTCATCGAACGCGTCATCCGTGGCGTCCTGCACATCGATACGCGGATCACTCGATGGGACCAGCGTCGGTCTGCCCGGTATCATATTCACGAGACCGGGCTTCGCGGCTATCATCCTCCGGCCAACCTTCCTCGCTGGCGTGCCGTCAAACAACTGCGCGATGTCTTTCGCGTCAAGACCGACAGCGCGAAGTAACTTCCGAGCCTGGGCCACGGAAGTAACTTCCGTCTTGAAGATGTCCTTTTCCGGCACCCCGGCCATACCTAGTTCCGCCGCCGCGTCGTCGGGATCGATCCAGGCGAACGACCGGCGCCCGTCGCCAATTTTCCATCCGGGGACGTGCTCGCCGCGCTGCGCCAGTCGCAACAACTCCTCGCCAATCTCGCGAAAGTATTTTTCGAACATGGCACGATGCGCATACCGCCACGCCATGAGCGCAACCGACATGCGCTTGAAGAAACGTGGTTCCTTATCCGCCTCCAAAGCGCCGAACAACGGCACCATGGCGTGGTTGTCCAGTTCTTCAGTCGAGTATGACTTGACAACCTCACCCTCGATCACGTCATCGTCGTCGAAATAGTCGTCGGCGAGGTCTTCAAGCAACGCGGATCGGGCAGCACAACTCTTGTCACCGCACCAGAGACAGCCCTTAGGGCTCGGTGAACGCGGCGCATCTTCGACCCAGCCCTCTGCCGCCGCCTTGCGAACCTCTTCACCGAATATCAAGAGTTCTTCACGGGTACATTCCCAAACGCCGAAATAGTCCAGACGCGGTTGACATATCCGGATGATGATACGTCTGAAGTCGTATATCCAGTCCCATTCCAGGAACACGCCCAGGGCATACAACATCGCCTGAGTATTCCGTACCACATCTACCCAGATGCCAATGCCCATTTTCAGATCGGTGATTATGAGCGCGCCGCCCTTCGCGGCGGTCGGGAAGACGCATACGAAATGATCCGCCGTGCCGCCTTGGTTCGGGATCGGCATGTAGACCGAATAATCCACACGTTGCTCGATGAATACGTCGCCCTCGATCTCGACTTCCTCACACCATTCGATATACCGGCGAATGTGGTGCAGCATGTTGGCGTCGATCAGTATAGAAAACCCGTTCTCAATCACCGACATACCGAGGAAACGTTTCGGCACGTGCTCAGCCACCTTGCGACCTTCGTCACGGATTGCCGTCAGCCAAGTGGCGGCGACGTGATGCGCTACCGTACCGTATGCCGCGTCTTCTCCCGCCACGTCAGCTTTCCCCGCGTTGGCCAGGACAAAACCTTTACAGGTCAACCAACCGGCGGAGGATGACGGAGAAAAGTGCGAGTGTCCAGCCCTGCCCAGACCGTACAAGCGAACGAGCCGGTTTACCTCGGCCTCGCGGCGGTCGGTATCCGGGCTTCCTGTCTCGCTGAACTGAAAATGCGCGGGGTTGGTGGCGTCGTAATTTGTCGCGTCTGCGTACGTCGTCGTAACATTATCTTTGCTCCGGCCTTTCTTTTCCGCCAGGGCTTTTTTGAAATCGACCATTGAGAAGTTACTTCCGGTTTGGTAGGGGAACCGCCGTAGCGGTCCCCGCCAAGTCATCTAGACGAATTCTCAGAGTGCGTCATCGTCCTCCGCTGCGTCTTCATCTCCGTCGCCGCCAACCTCGGCCATCTTTTCCTCGCACGCCTCCATGACGGCACCGTAAAAAGACGGCTTGATAGCGGCGATCTCACCGGCCTTCGCGACCTTCTTGATCAGGGCCAACGCGATCGGCTTGCTGAAGGCATCGCGAACACCGAGTACCGCGGCCTTCACCATCTCCGCCGTGATCTTCTCCGCCGCCGCCGGTTTCGTAAGGCCCTTCGCGCCCGTCGCCTTGGCCGGTTTTCCCCCGTGTGCTTCGGTGTTCGCATTGAGCGCACCGACGAGTTGTTCAATTGCCGCTTCTAGTGTCATTACAATTCCTTTGGTGTTTGTTTCGTCCACATTTGCGTTGTGAACGGTTTTAAGGCTACTCTGAAAGTTCAATGCCTGTCAAGTCGCTCAAAAAATAGTGAAGTTGGGGTCTCGATCGAACAGGAACGTCGGAAAAATTTATCGAACGGGGAAATGAAATGGTTATGGGTGCCGTATGTTGAAACCGGCGGATGTGAACGCCGAGCTGAAATTACGTTTCAGTGTGGACAGGGGCAAGTCAATGCGGCTTGTCGAAAACGTCGCCATGACGTGGGGAGATCTGGTTGAAAGACTTAGTAAGCCCTACGTCGACAAGCTGACCCTGGAACAATTCAAAGACCTGCCGAAGGACAAGCAGAATACCAGGAAAGCCAGCAACGGCTATTTCATCGGCGGACAGATGAAGCGCGGTGTCCGCGACAAGATGAACGGACAGGACCGCCAACTACTCACCTTCGACATCGACCAAGGCACGCCCGAAGTGTTGAAAGCACTTCGGGAGGGCACGACCGGCCTCGGCAAGTGCGAGTACTACGTCCACTCGACCCGGTCGCATGGCGGCGATGCGATCAAACTTCGCATCATCATCCCGCTTGCGAAGTTACTTCCGCGCGAGAACTATCAGGCCGCGTCGCGCGTGGGCGCATGGTGCATAGACCATCATATGGTGGCGGTCGATCAGGTCTCATTCGTGCCGGGGCAAATCATGTACTGGCCCGCTCATTGCGCGGACGTGAAGCCGGTCGGTTTCCACCACAAAGGCCGCATCCTTGATGTCGCTGAAATGCTGGACGAGTGGGCGGGCGGCGATGGCTGGAAAGACATCAGCATGTTGCCGCTGTCGCCGCGCGAGCGCAGCAGGCTACGAGAAAATTCCGAGAAGATCGCGCAGAACCCGCTGGAGAAGCGGGGGATCGTTGGCGCCTTCTGCAACAACTACGACGTGCATCAGGCGATCGACACGTTTCTCCCGGAAATCTATGAGCCATCGGAATACGGACCCGACGGCGTTCCGACACGATACAGCTTCATCGGCGGTACGTCGTCGAATGGCGTTGTCGTGCTGGACGGCGGTTTGCATATCCGCTCGTACCATGGCTCGGACCCGGCCAGCGGTCTTAACCTGAACGCGTACGACCTCACCCGTATCCACAAGTACGGCGAACTCGACATCGCCAAAGAAAAAGAGATCGAAGACCCGCGCCAGTTCAAGTCGTACAAGGCCATGGAGCAAATGCTTCTGGAAGACCGCGACGTGATGGCGGCACTGCGTGACAGCAACTACGGCATGAGCGACGAGGATGTCGATAACTCGTTTGACGCCGACGAGCCGGTGTCGCCGAAATCGGAAGTAACTTCTAAAATTCGCGACCCGTTTGACGGCCTTCCGGGGACGGCCGAAGTCGAAACCGCCGTCGCGGCGGCGGAGAATGACGACAGCCTGACCGATAGCGATTGGCGGGACAGTCTCGACGTAAACGAGAAAGGCACGATCAAACCCACCTTGCGAAACATCCTTCTCATCCTCCGCAACGCCGCCACGTTCAAGGGTCGGTTCGGATACAACGTGTTTACGCACGCGGACTGTCTGACGCGTCCGCTACGGTCCAAGTCGTTGAAGATAGACTTCCGTATACCGGCCGGAAAAGCGTATCAGCCTATCGAGGATATACACGTGGTGGCAGTTCACCACGTTCTCAATGCGCCTCGTGGCGCCAAGAAAACCGGATGGGGCCTGAACGTGCCGCAACGTTTCCTCGAACAGGCCGTCACAACGGTATGTCGCGAAAACTCGTTCCACCCCGTGCGCGACTATCTCGATAGCCTGGAGTGGGACGGCAAAAGCCGTATCGATACCCTGTGGACCAAGCTATGTCATACGCCGGATACGGCTTATTACCGCGCGACCTCGCGTAACTTTCTGACAGCCGCCGTCGCGCGTATATACTCGCCGGGAACCAAGTTCGATTTCATGCCGGTCATGATAGGCCTTACCGGCATCCGCAAATCGACGGCCGTGCGCGTCCTGGGCTCGCCCGCGTGGTCAACGGAGAGCGAAGGACATTTTGACAATAAGCAAAAGTTTGTCGAGGCATCGCTCGGGTTCTGGGTTATCGAACATGGCGAGATGACGCACTTTCGACGCGCGGCCGACGAGGAGGGGATCAAGTTCATGCTGTCCGGCACCACGGATAACGTTCGCCTGTCGTATCGTAGAAATAGCGAGACTTTTGACAGACAGTTCGTGATCGTCGGCACGACGGAAGACACGCACTTCCTCCGGTCCTTTCATCGCCGCATCTGGCCCATACCGTGCGGCAAGCGTGTGCTGGATATCGCGTGGCTGGAGACAAACCGTGACCAGTTGTTCGCGGAAGCCGTCGCGCACTATCGCGACCTCGCCCGCGAGAGCAACAGCGGCATCCTGCCGCTCGATCTGCGCGGCGAGGCAGATACCGAATTCATGGCGATGCAGCCTGACTATCTCATGCCGGATGCCGATGATGCCAAAGCCGGAATGATACGTGTGTGGCTCAACAATCCGGTGCCGTTCAGCCTCTCACGTCCTGGCTCGGATCGCGACGACGATGTTGACGCCATGTTTGATGATGACGACAATCTGGTGCTGCGCGATCTGACATGCGCCTGCGAACTATTTGAAAAAGCCCTCGGCAACGATCTGGCGAAGTACTCGCAACGCGATGCTCAGGCCATGGGAAAGGTGATGACGCTGTTGGAAGGCGAATGGGAGAACGCACCGATGGCGCGTTGTGGCAAATATGGTCGTCAAAGGACGTACCGGCGCATCCGCAAACCAGGCTCGGACCTCTGACAATTCGTTGCGTTTGAAGGGAGATCGACAGCGTCAACAGCCTTTTTCCCTCTCTCCTATATATAGTACTCCGATTCCTCTATCCTCATTTTCAATATCCTATATTTTATAATAATAAATCTTTTATAGTGTATAACCTGTTGACGCTGTGACTTAGAGAGAAAAACGGCGAATTTCCGCCGTTTTTCGTGTCATCAGGTTCGGTAACAGGGCCGCGACAGGTCCCTGACCTGTGCCCCTTTTTACCACCTTTAGAGGTCTATTTGCCGCGTATCGGGAACGTTGTAGGTGCCGGAATGTTGTAGGTGCCGGAATAACCAAAGGTGGAAAAAAATAACCTGTTGACACTTCCAGGGACCTGTTACCGGCACCTGTTACCGGCACCTGTTGCCGGCTAATTCACTTCCGAACAGCAATGATAAACGCTTCGATAGTGAAGTAAATAGGGAATCCCGAATGCTTCGATATGGCATCTATATCTGATCCATATATCGTTCCGGGGTAGGCACGGATGGGATCGTTACGATGTACGGGGCTCCACGCCCT
>Ga0193708_1000040_pt1 | contig 27449 bp, 20 predicted proteins | sample H3c1metaG_FD_160570 | JGI IMG/M metagenome (GOLD analysis project Ga0193708, IMG submission 160570) | Soil microbial communities from a riparian zone of the East river system, Colorado, United States - H3c1 | ecosystem: Environmental > Terrestrial > Soil > Riparian zone | place: USA: East River...
GTTCTGATGTGTAAATATATATTTATAATACATCTATCAAATGTAATCTATATAGTATGGAAGATGAATTATCAGGAATAGTTATAGAACTTAATAGATTGATTCCTCAATTGGATATGTTTATCGCTCAGTTTAAAAGTATTGTTATAGATACGGGTATTAACGTCGTTTCGGATGCTCAAGGTAATATGTCTATTGATGTACCTTCTAGCATGTCAGATTCTGACGCTAATAAAATTAGTGCTAGAATAGGTGTCATAGATAGATTAATTACGCACAATGGTGTGTCTATAAATGATTTATTTAATAAAGGCTTAAGTATAGAAAATTCTTTGAAAGGTAAGGACCCTACATATAATAGTCAATTAACTAACCAAATAGTCCAATTTAAAGCATTGAATGCATCATATAAACATTAAATAAATTTTATGGTTATGTATCATCAATGTTTTCCGTAGTAAATCTTTAATTTTAAGTTCTGATGTGGGTAATATATTTATACATCTATCTTATTCTAAACACACCATGCCACAATTAGTTCCTTTTTATTTTATTAACCAAGTAATTTTTGCATTTGTTTTATTAGTAACAATGATATATGTATTTTCTAAATATATATTACCAAGGTTCGTACGTCTATTTTTAAGTCGTGTTTTTATTAGTAAATTATAAAAATATAATTTATTGGTTAACATAAGTATTAGCATATGTTAAATGCTTGATTTAAGTTTGTTTGATAATATATTCTTATAAGAATAGGCCTCAATCTTAACATCCTTAACAATATTAGCAATAATCAATGAAAAAACCAATAGTTGATAAATAAAATATATAATGAATTTAACCTTAGTGCTATTTTTAATAGGAATTTTAGGTTTCGTTTTAAATAGAAAAAATATAATATTAATGCTTATTTCTATAGAGATAATGCTTCTATCTATTACATTTTTAATATTGGTAAGTTCACTTAGCTTTGATGATATATTAGGTCAAACTTATGCTATATATATAATAGCAATTGCGGGTGCAGAATCTGCGATAGGTTTAGGTATTCTAGTTGCTTTTTATAGATTAAGAGGAAGTATAGCTATAGAGTATAAATAATGTATTTAGCAATAATAACTTTACCATTGTTAGGGTCTATAGTTGCAGGGCTTTTTGGTAGAAAAGTGGGAGTTAGTGGAGCGCAATTAATAACATGTTTATGTGTAATTTCAACAACATTACTAGCAATAGTAGCCTTTTTTGAAGTAGGGCTAAATAACATACCTGTATCTATAAATCTTTTTAGGTGAATAGATAGTGAATCACTAAATGTATTATGAGGTTTTCAGTTTGACAGTTTAACAGTGTCTATGTTGATACCTGTTTTAATTGTTTCTTCTTTAGTACACATATACTCTATAGGGTACATGAGTCATGACCCACATAATCAAAGATTTTTTAGTTATCTTAGTTTATTTACATTTATGATGATAATATTGGTTACAGCTAATAATTTTTTATTAATGTTCGTGGGGTGAGAGGGTGTAGGTATTTGCTCATATTTGTTAGTTAGTTTCTGGTTTACTAGAATAGCAGCAAATCAAAGCTCTATCTCTGCTTTTTTAACTAATAGAGTTGGAGATTGCTTTTTTACAATAGGTGTTTTTGCTATTTTATGATCTTTTGGTAATATAGATTATAGCACTGTTTTTTCATTAGCTCCTTTTGTTAATGAAAATATTGTTACAATTATAGGTGTATGTTTATTAATAGGAGCTATGGCTAAAAGTTCTCAAGTTGGACTACATGTATGGTTACCTATGGCTATGGAAGGTCCAACACCTGTAAGTGCTTTAATACACGCGGCTACAATGGTTACAGCAGGTGTATATTTACTTATGCGTACAAGTCCTTTAATAGAGTATAGTTCAACTGTATTAATATTATGTTTATGATTAGGTGCTATAACTACTGTTTTTAGTAGTCTTATTGGTTTATTTCAACAAGATATTAAAAAAGTTATTGCATATAGTACTATGAGTCAATTAGGTATGATGGTTATTGCAGTAGGTTTATCTTCGTACAACCTTGCTTTATTTCATTTAGTTAATCATGCTTTTTATAAAGCTCTGTTATTTTTAGGTGCGGGAGCTGTAATCCATGCTGTATCTGATAATCAGGATTTTAGAAAATACGGAGGATTAAGAGCATTTTTGCCTTTAACATATTCTGTTATGTTGATAGCTAGTCTTAGTTTAGTGGCATTCCCGTTTATGACAGGGTTTTATAGTAAAGATTTTATTTTAGAATCTGCATATGGGCAATTCTATTTTAGTAGCACAGTTGTCTATTTTATTGCCACTATAGGGGCAATGTTTACTACTTTATATTCAGTTAAAGTTTTATATTTAACTTTCCTAACTAATCCTAATGGTCCTTTAACTAATTATAAACACGCACATGAAGGGGATATTTTTATGAGTTTACCTTTAATTATCTTAGCTATATTTTCTATATTCTTTGGTTATATAGCTAAAGATCTTTTTATAGGGCTAGGTTCAGGATTTTTTATGGATAATAGTTTATTTATACATCCTATGCATGAAACTATGCTAGACACAGAATTTGCTGTACCTGTTTTATTTAAACTATTACCTCTAATGTTTACTGTTTCACTTAGTTTTTTTGCTATTCTTTTATCTGAATTTTTACCTTTAGGTTTAATTAAATTTAAATTAACTAGATTAGGTTATAATATTTTTAGTTTCTTTAACCAACGGTTTTTAATTGAACTTTTATATAATAAATATATAACAGGGTTTATTTTAAAATTAGGTGGTCAAACTACTAAAGTTTTAGATAGAGGAAGTGTAGAACTATTAGGGCCTTATGGTTTAGAAAAGGGATTAGTAACTTTAAGTAGAAATATAGCTGGTTTAGATACTGGTGTTATTACTAGTTATGCTTTATACATTTTAATTGGACTTATCTTTTATGTGTTAATTCCTTATTTATCTATGTTTGACTCTAGTCTGCTTGTATTAATTATGCTACCTTTATTTAGTTCAGTTAAAATTTAACTATGAATAAAACTGAATTATATATAATATATAACAGTATTCATAAAGAATTCTAATGCGAAGTAGTGTAAAAATAATATGGCTGGTGGATTATCAGGAGATAAAGGTCTAAAGCTTTTTTCGCACAGGTCTTCTATCCAAATAATTATAGAGTATAGCATATTATGGTTTGAATAGTATTATATTAGTATTTTAGTGTTAATGTTTTATATAAATTACTACAGATTATTTATGTAGTTAATATAGATGATGTATATCTAACCCCGCATAATCTATTATATCCTTACTAAAGATAAAGATATTTTATATTTAAAATATCTTTCTTTAATAGTGTTGCATATGGTTATGCTTTAATTTATACATGTATATGTATAAAAGGAAGTTCGACTCTTTCACACTTTAAATTCTATTTATTTTATTAAAAAAATTTATATTTGTTTTATCCTTTCGCATATAAATTATACAGTTAGAAGAATTATGTATGATTTATATACTTAAATATTATATTGTTTAAACTAAACCATTAGAGAATTAAACTCCCGTAAGGCGATTATACCCTAGGGTATTATACTTGGCTAGTTTCATAATCAATAAGGCTAGTGCAAGCTTATTATATTTCTAAAAAATAAGAATTTTAAATTATCTTTATATATAATGAGAATTTTTAAAAATCATCCTTTCTTAAAATTGGTGAATTCATATTTAATAGATTCTCCACAACCTAGTAATATTAGCTATCTATGAAATTTTGGTTCTCTATTAGCCTTTTGTTTAATAATACAAATAGTAACAGGTGTTACATTAGCAATGCACTATAACCCTAGTGTATTAGAAGCTTTTAACTCAGTAGAACATATCATGCGTGATGTTAATAATGGTTGATTAATACGTTACTTACACAGTAACACAGCTTCAGCCTTCTTTTTTTTAGTGTATTTACATATAGGAAGAGGTTTATATTATGGATCTTATAGAGCTCCTAGAACATTAGTTTGAATAATAGGTGTAATTATCTTTGTGTTAATGATGGCTACAGGATTCCTGGGTTATGTTTTACCTTACGGTCAAATGTCATTGTGAGGTGCTACTGTTATTACAAATCTTATGAGTGCTATACCATGAGTTGGACAAGATATAGTTGAATTTATTTGAGGTGGTTTTTCTGTTAATAACGCTACTTTAAATAGATTCTTTTCTTTACATTTTGTTTTACCTTTTGTGTTAGCTGCTTTAGCTCTAATGCACTTAATTGCTCTTCATGATAGCGCTGGGTCAGGTAATCCTTTAGGTGTTTCAGGTAATTTTGATAGATTAGCTTTTGCTCCTTACTATTTATTTAAAGATTTAATAACTATATTTATTTTTATAATTATATTAAGTGTATTTGTATTCTTTATGCCTAATGTTTTAGGAGATAGTGATAACTATGTTGTTGCAAATCCTATGCAAACTCCTCCAGCTATAGTTCCTGAATGATACTTATTACCTTTTTATGCTATATTAAGATCTATACCTAATAAATTATTGGGGGTTATTGCTATGTTTGGTGCTATTTTTATATTATTAGCCATGCCTTATACAGATTTAAGTAGATCTAGAGGTATACAGTTTAGACCTTTGAGTAAAATAGCTTTTTATGCATTTGTAGCTAATTTCTTAATATTATTAGTATTAGGTGCTAAACATGTTGAATCTCCATTTATAGAATTTGGACAAATAAGTACTGTTCTTTATTTTGCACACTTTTTAATTATAGTGCCTTTAGTTAGTTTATTAGAAAATACGTTGGTTGAATTAAGTATAAAAAGATAAAATGATTATGATGATGATGTTAAATATAAATATCTATGTATATTTCTTTTTATATGTTTTATGTTTTACGTTTTATACGTAGAGGTATGTTGCAAATGGTTTTGCGTTTGGATTGCAGATCTAAAATAAGGGGTTCGATTCTTCCATACCTCTATTACAATTAAATAAAATAAAAATTTACAGTATATTTATTAAAGATTATATGCTAAATTTTTAGCATCCTTTGATTATTTTAAATTAACAAAGGGTTCCTTTGTATAACAAAAAAAAACTAGAAATAAAATGATACAAGCAGCAAAAATTATAGGGACAGGTTTAGCCACTACTGGATTAATAGGTGCGGGAGTAGGTATTGGAGTAGTGTTTGGTGCACTTATCTTAGGTGTAGCCAGAAATCCTTCTCTTAGAGGTCAATTATTCGCATATGCTATTTTAGGGTTTGCATTCTCTGAAGCTACAGGATTATTTGCTCTTATGATGGCTTTCTTATTATTATATGTTGCATAACTATATTAGGTTTGCATATATATATATATATATAAATGATATTAGCTTAATAGGTAGAGCTAGATGAGTACATCTGGTCTAAGTTCAAATCTTAGATATTAATAAAAAAAAATGTATAGACTAAATAAATATTATTTTGTTTTATTAAATTGAATTATTGTATTGTTATATGTGTTCTAGTAATATTAAATGGATTTAATTTAAGTCAAATATCTTGATATAAATTTAATTTTCGTTTTACTTTCTAATATATCTACATAAAATTTATTACATTATATTGTATTAAGTATTAATATAAATTATTAGTAATAAATTTTTCTTTAAATAAAAAAAAATGATTTACTTACCCACTTTAATATCTATATTAGAAGTTTTATTGGTTACTGTTCCAGTTTTGTTAACTGTAGCTTACCTAACGGTAGCCGAAAGAAAAGCATTAGCTAGTATGCAAAGAAGATTAGGACCGAATACTGTGGGTTATTATGGTTTATTACAAGCATTTGCTGACGCCTTAAAATTATTATTAAAAGAATATGTTTCACCTACGCAAGCTAATCTTATATTATTTTTCCTTGGTCCGATTATAACTTTAATATTTGCACTATTAGGTTATGCTGTCGTACCTTATGGACCTGGTTTAGCTATAAGTGACTTAAATTTAGGTTTATTATATATGTTAGCTGTTTCATCCTTATCTACATATGGTATATTATTAGCAGGATGAAGTGCAAATAGTAAATATGCCTTCTTAGGTTCACTAAGAAGTACGGCCCAATTAATAAGTTATGAACTTATTTTAAGTTCGGCAATACTTTTAGTAGTTATGTTAACAGGTAGTTTAAATCTTACTGTAAACGTAGAAGCTCAAAGAGCTGTTTGATTTATAATACCTTTATTTCCTATATTTATAATCTTCTTAATAGGATCTATAGCAGAAACCAATAGAGCTCCTTTCGATTTAGCTGAAGCTGAATCTGAACTTGTTAGTGGATTTATGACAGAGCATGCTGCAGTTATATTTGTCTTTTTCTTCTTAGCCGAGTACTCTAGTATTGTTTTAATTTGTGTTTTAACCAGCATATTGTTTTTAGGAGGATATTTGTATGACATTTTACCTTTTTCTATGTTTAGCTTATTTCAGTATGTTAATTTTGATTATTATATAGAAGAAACTTTACACTATAAAGTGTTAGGTCCTGAATATTTTTATAATCCTTTAACTGAGGGATTATATTACGGTCTAAGTTTAGGGTTAAAAAGCTGTATTATGACTTTTATATTTATATGAGCTAGAGCTTCTTTCCCTAGAATACGTTTTGATCAATTAATGACATTTTGTTGAATAATTTTATTACCTATAGTTATTGCCTTTGTCGTATTAGTTCCTTGTATATTATATAGTTTTGAAATAATACCAAGTAACATTCCTCTGTTTTAGTTTTTTTTTTAATTAATAACATTCTTATTAGCTTAATGGTAGAGCAGGATACTTCTAATATCTAGATCTAAGTTCGAGTCTTAGATAAGAGTTTTTAAAAATAGGTTTATATAAACTATTCTTAAATTTAATAATCTGATTTTTATTTTTATGATAGTTAATATAATGAATATTTGTATTTTTATCAATATTAATTATGCTAAATACAGATTAGTAGTGGTATTTATATCAATATTTAATTAATTAAGTTGACTACAGATTAGTAGTATAATAAATATTATTTATATTATACAGAGAAAATCAAATTTAAAACATATATAATAAAAAAAAAACAAAAGACTATAAAAAGAATGGGTTATCCTAATCTTTTTAGAGATGTTGCCAGTCCCCTTGATCAATTCGAAATCAGAAACCTTTTAAGTATAGAAGCTCCTATAATAGGTGATATTAATATCTCAATTACAAATATAGGGTTATATTTATTAATATCTACTTTTATAATTTTAACTGCTAGTGTTTTAACTACTAATTACAATAAAATTATAAGTAATAGCTGATCAATTAGCCAAGAATCATTGTATGCAACAATACATAGTATTGTAACAAATCAAATAAATTCGACAAAAGGTCAATTATATTTTCCTTTTATATATGCTTTATTTTTATTCATTTTAATTAATAATTTAATAGGTTTAGTTCCGTATAGTTTTGCATCAACTAGTCATTTTATATTAGCTTTTGCCCTTAGCTTTACTGTGGTTTTAGGTGCAACTATATTAGGATTCCAAAAACACGGGTTAGAGTTCTTTTCTTTATTAGTTCCAGCTGGTTGTCCTTTAGGTTTATTACCTTTATTAGTTTTAATTGAATTCATTTCTTATCTGGCTAGAAATGTATCATTAGGGCTTAGATTAGCTGCTAATATATTAAGTGGTCATATGTTATTAAATATTTTAGCAGGTTTTACATATAATATAATGACATCTGGATTTATATTCTTCTTTTTAGGTTTAATGCCTTTAGCTTTCATAATTGCATTTTGTGGTCTTGAATTAGGTATTGCTTTTATACAAGCTCAGGTATTTGTAGTATTAACAAGTAGCTATATTAAAGATGGATTAGATTTACATTAAGTGTAATAATTATTAAAATATAAATTTTATACTTTAAGACTAAATGGATAGATTGGTAAACATTTTTAATATAAAGTAAAATTTTTATAACTTAACGGTAGAGCATAATACTGTTAATATTGCGGTTAGATGTTCGAATCATTTTAAAAATTAGATATAAATTATGCCTATTTAACATATATTCTATAATAATACAGGGGGGTATATTAATTCTAGATCTTATATTAAGATATAATTTTTATATAGATTTGAGAAAGTCCAGTGCTTATTAAATCTGTACACATATAGATGAGTGTTAAAGTAAAAGCTTTTGGTATAGCACAGAAATAATAAAAAGTTCTACAAAATTATGTAGATTAAATACATGTAAACGATACTATCTTATTTATTTTGTAGTATTATGTTAAAATACAAGCCTAAGGTTAAGCCTTAGTTTAGACTAATTGTTTTCACTCGAATTGGCTTAATTTTATACCTCTTTATAATTTAAATATATTGTTTATATAGCATTCTTATTAGCTTAATGGTAGAGCAGGATACTTCTAATATCTAGATCTAAGTTCAAATCTTAGATAAGAGTAAAGGTTTATTGTTTCTAAGATAAAACAATAAACCTCAAAAAACAATAGTTGATAAATAAAAAATATATAATGAAATTAACCTTTACTATTTTTAATAGTGACTTTTAGATATGTATTTTTTAAATATATATTACGAAGGTTTGTACGTCCGTTTTTAAGTCCTGTTTTCATAAATAAATTATGGATTATTTTTTATAATATTAGTCACATAGTAGTTGGATATCTTTTCTTAAGAGATATAATTAAACTGACTCCTATTTTTTACTTTAAAAGGTCAATTAAGTAAGATCACGTAAATTTAGAACATCTTGAGAGAGCTGAGCAGATTAATAAAGACTATCGGGTAAAGGCAAAAATAATAGCTAATGCTGATTCTAATGGTGTTACTATTACAGCTAGGGAATTAGATAGTCTAAATACTCGTACTGACTGCTCTTGATAGAAATGAGATTTTAAGTAAAAAAGTAGTTAAAATATTAGTTGACAAAGGACATATTACTCCCGACACTGATTCTGATTTAGAATCTGGATCAGATTAAAATTCTACAATATAATTAATATATATTGTAGAATATGACCTATGTTTAGTTTAATATTTATATTTTTTTATATAAATATTAATTATGCTAAATACATATTAGTAGTGGTATTTATATCAATATTTAATTAATTAATTAAATACCACTATTATTTATTATTTATTTGAGTTTGATGATGGCTCTGAATGAACGCTGTCCAAATGCTTGACACATGCTAATCGTACGTTTAATCTAATATAATAATGTTCAGGCTTAGCCTGTAAAACTATTTATTTAATTAAAAGTGGTGTACAGGTGAGTATATGGTATTTTGGCTACCTTAAAGTAAGGTAAAGTAAATACCTTATAATGAAAGAAAAAAGTTTTCGCTTTAAGATGACAATAAATATCTCGGATAGGTAGTAGTTAAGGTAATGGCTTAACTAGCCTTAAATTCCGTAGTCGAGGCTGAGAGGTCCATCGATCACATTGGGTCTGAAAAAACCCCAATACGTATAGTACAGCAGTGAGGAATATTGGTCAATAGCCTAACGGCTGAACCAGCAACTTGGAGGAACGTAAAGCTTCGGCTTGCTAAACCTAAAAATAAAAGGTAAGCATCGACTATGTCGAATAAAGTTCTAGGTAGAATATTGATTATGACAATTTTTTATCTATTTGTCTTGACCAAATTACGTGCCAGCAGTCGCGGTAATACGTAAAAGACAAGTGTTATTCATCTTTAATAGGTTTAAAGGGTACCTAGACGGTATAATTAGCCCAAAAAAGGGTACGGTTATACTAGAGTTTTATAGGAGAAGGAAGTATTTATGGAGGAGAGATAAAATTTAATTATACCTTAAAGACTGATAAAGGCGAAAGCAACCTTCTATCTAATAACTGACGTTGAGGTACGAAGGCCTGGGTAGCAAAGAGGATTAGATACCCTAGTAGTCCAGGCAGAAAATTATGAATGCCATATGCTAGATGAACTTAATTTATTAACGTATACTTTATTAATCTATTCGTTTAATATTGTACTCATTAATATCTGTATTTTAGCATATAAATGAAAGTGTAAGCATTTCACCTTAAGAGTAATGCGGCAACGCAGGAACTGAAATCATTAGGCCGTTTCTGAAACCAGTAGTGAAGTATGTTATTTAATTCGATAATCCACGAAAAACCTTACCACAATTTGCATAATTCTTTGATTTTAAACAGACAAAGCTATTACAAGCGTTGCACGGCTGTCTTCAGTTAATGTCGTGAGATTTTGGTTAGTTCCATAAAATTAACGTAAACCCTTGCTTTATTTTTAAATAGTATTTTATAAAGTAGTTCGCCATTATATTGGTTGATATATGGGACCAAGGCAAGTCATCATGGCCTTAATATTGTGGGCTATAGACGTGCCACATTGTCCTATACAAAGAGATGCAAAAATGTGAATTTGAGCTAATCTTAAAAGTAGGATATAACACGAATTGTAGTCTGTAACTCGACTATATGAAGAAGGAATTACTAGTAATCGTGAATCATCATGTCACGGTGAATTTTATCTCGGATAGGCACTTACTACTCGTCGCGCGCCGAAAGAAGTATGTGCAATAAGTTTGGTGAACTATTTCCTTTTTAATTAAGATAATAGGTTCTTTATATTGATTTAGTGAATTTTCGTATGTGTGACTTCGATTGGTGTTAAGTCGAAATACGGTTCGTGTAGTGGAAATTGCACGGGGCTAATTAAAGTAAACAATAAACTGTATATGTATACAATGTATATAAATACATAAGGAAGGTTCCGTTTGTTGGTATGACGGGTTGAGCTGTAAACTCAATAGCCTTTTGCTGTCGAAGGTTCAATTCCTTTTCTTCCTAAATAATTTCTTTAAATGCGGGTTGGTGTAACAGAAACATAACTGGCTCATGATCAGTAGATATTGGTGCAATTCCTTTGTCCGCATAATTAAGACTTCTAATTATAATTAGAGCCTTTATAGCTCAATGGTAGAGCATAATACTGTTAATATTGTGGTTAGATGTTCGATTCATCTTAAGGGCTATTTATGTATTTATTTGTATGATAAATAAATATATGTGTGTTAGCTTAATTGGTAGAGCAATGTGCTACGGACACATGGATACAGGTTCGAGTCTTGTACATGCTGTTTATCTACCTTATTTTTATTACTCATCGTACATTAAAGTACATATACTATAGTTATTTTAATAAAAAAGGTATAGAGATTATATTACAATATATTTGTATATAGCTTATGAATTTACTTTTTGTTTTAAAAGAAACTTTTACTAATGGATACAATATTGGTGCATTAGATTTTTTAGCATTTATTTCTATTTTTTGTGGTATATTGGTTATTATAAGCAAGAATCCGATAGTTTCCTTATTATTTTTAATTGGGTTGTTTTTAAGTATATCTTGTTATCTAATATTGTTAGGTATGAATTTTATTGGTTTATCATATTTATTGGTTTATGTGGGAGCTGTCTCTATTTTATTTATTTTTATACTTATGTTAATAAATGTTAGAATAAGTGAATTATCAAATGAAACTGGCAATAGCCTCCCATTATCTGCATTTGTTCTAAGTCTTGGCCTTAGTTTTGATAAACCTGGATTTAATTTAGGACTTATCTCTTTAAATGGTATCAATGATGAAACATGTAATAATAATTATATAGACAATAAATTAACTAATATAGAAGGTATTACACAAAACTATTTTGAGATAAGCTATGTTACAAGTAAAATCTGGGATGGTAATTTATTTGAAACTAGCCATATAACTACTATAGGAAACATTTTATATTCTAGTCATAGTATATGATTAATATTAACTTCAATAATCTTATTATTAGCTATGGTAGGTGCTATTGTTATAACAATAAGACAAAAAAATAAGTAGGATAATAATCCGACCTAATCTTAAAGATTTAATTAGTATTAGAGGGATTAGCTCAATTGGTAGAGCAACCGTTTTACACACGGTAGGTTAAGTGTTCGAGTCACTTATCCCTTAATAATTTTAATATGCAGAATATAGTTCTTTGTAGCTTTTAAACAAAATGTGAAAAAATAATAATAATATATAATATAATGTGTAAATATATATTATAAACAATAAAGGGAAAGAAAAAAAAAAATGACAAACCTCATCAGAAGTAAGTTTCAAGCGCACCCATTTCATTTAGTTTCGCCTTCACCTTGACCTATCTATACTTGTGTTGCCTTATTTAATTTAACAACTAGTGGTGTGTTAACCATGCACGGATTTAGTAATGCAGGAATATATTTAGCTTGTTCTTTTATAGCTGTTGTTTCATCTATGTCTTTTTGATGACGTGATGTTATAAGTGAGGGTACATATTTAGGTAATCATACATTAGCAGTACAGAAAGGGTTAAATATGGGAGTTGCTCTATTTATTGTATCAGAAGCATTGTTTTTTTTAGCTATCTTTTGAGCCTTCTTTCATAGTGCTTTATCGCCTACTGTAGAATTAGGTGCTCAATGACCTCCTATGGGTATAGAAGCTATAAATCCTTTTGAACTACCTTTACTTAATACAGTTATATTATTGTCTAGTGGTGTAACAGTTACATATGCTCATCATTCTTTAATACAAGGAAATAGAAGTGGAACCTTATATGGAATAGTAGCTACAGTATTTTTAGCCGTAATTTTTACAGGTTTTCAAGGTATAGAATATACAGTCTCTTCGTTTACTATAAGTGATGGAGCATACGGATCATGTTTTTATTTTGGGACAGGTTTCCATGGTATTCATGTTATGATTGGTACTGCCTTTATAGCTGTAGGTTTATGACGTGTATTAGCTTACCACACTACAGATAACCATCATTTAGGTTTAGAGTCAGGTATACTTTATTGACATTTTGTAGATGTAGTATGACTTTTCTTATTCGTATCTATATACTACTGAGGGTCATAAAATAAATATTATATAACCACTAGTACTCAAAGTAAGTGAAAAAATATATAACATATTATGTATATATAGAGACTTTGGCTTAATTGGTAAAGCATGTGCCTTTTAATCACTATTATATGGGTTCAAATCCCATAGGTCTTAAAATAATAAGCGGTTATAAGTTAATGGTAAACCGGACGCCTTCCAAGCGTTTTATGTCGATTCGAATTCGGCTAGCCGCAAAATAAGTAAGGGTTAGTCACTTAATTGGCAAAGGACTTTCTTGTCACGAAAGTAGATGTCGGTTCGAATCCGATCTGGCCCGTATTTATATTGAAAAATTTTAGATTATATTATTAATAAAATAAAATATAAAATATTATGCTATCATATGAAGGAAAAGTTGCTATTGGTAAGGCGAGATATTTGCTAAATATTGTGTATTAACACCTGGATGTTCAATTCATCTCTTTTCCGAAAAAAAGTTTTTAATAAAAAGAGCATAGTTTAATTGGCAAAACAAGAAGCTTCAAACTTCATGTTCTCAGTTCAAGTCTGAGTACTCTTGTACGAGATATTTTAGTTTTGCATTAGGTTCTTTAACTTAATTGGTAAAGTGCGTTTTTGATAAGGATGTTATTCAAGTTCAAGTCTTGAAAGAATCACTAAATAATACTATGTAAATTGTATATTGTAAAGTAAGTAAAAGAGAATTGGCCGAGCGGTTTAAGGCGGTAAACTTGAAATTTATTTGGTTTTTATAAATCACATCCGTTCAAATCGGATATTCTCTGTGTTGTTAATTAAATATATATATTTATTAGTATAAACGGGTTAGAGCCAGGTTGGTTAGGCGTCTCATTTGGGTTGAGGAATTGTTATGTTCGAATCATAATAACCCGACTAAAAATATTCTAATAGAATAAACTGCTATTAGTAGTATAATGTGATTGATATAGATATAGTGTTTATCTACTATAAATTGTAGTATAAGCAAGTATATAAAGAAACTATTAGGAATACCTTGCTATATATTAAAGAGAGTAAAATTTTAATTTGAGTCTAAATATGAACTCATAAACTCTTAGATAAATTCAATAATAAACGAAGTGAATTGAAATATCTTAGTAACTTTAGGAAAAGAAATCAAACGAGATTCTACAATTAGTGTGAATTAAAGTAGAAGAGCCTAGAGTATTAAAAGGAGATAAGGGTCACTAAATCTCTAATAATACTTTAAATAAGTAGAACGGGCTATAAACCTGTTTGAATATTAAGGGGAACCTTCCTCTAAGGCTAAATATAATATATAAGCGACAGCGTATAGTTCTGTGAAGGAAAGGTTTGAATTAGTAGTTTTATAAGCAGCTCAAGCAAAGTTTAAATACAAAGTGAGAGCGTACCTTTTGCATAATGGGTCAGTAAGTTAATGTTAGATGCGAGCAGGAATGCCTAGATAAACCAATTATGAAATAATGAATTAGTATCTAAAATTAGACCCGAAGCCTGGTGATCTTACCATAGTCAGGGTTATAAAAGCCCGAACGGGTTATCGTTGTAAAGATATCCGATGAACTATGGTAAGTTAGTGAAAGACAAAACTGACCAGGATAGCTGGTTTTCCGCGAAACCTATAGAAGTAGGTAATTTAAGTAACATCATAGCAGGTACAGAACTGTGATCTCAGGCAACTTTAATAAAGGACGCAAAATATTTGTGTTGTTTATTATTTTTGTATATATCGGGGGATCGTGAAGATTTTATCGGTGAGTATTCGCACTCGGAAGGGCAATGATGAATATTGAATAATCAGACATAGTACGCTAAGGTTGTATGTCTAAAGGGAAACAGCCCAGAACAAGAGTTAAGGTTCCAAAATTATTATTAAGTGAAATTAAGGAAGTTTCTATCTAATACGACCAGGAAATAGGCTTAGAAGCGGCCATTTTTTGAAGACCTCGTAACAGAGCACTGGTTCAGTAAATAGTTTACTATTTACATTGATAGGGGCACCGAAAATTTAACGGATCTAAATAATATACCGACACCTTGTCCATATTAAAACATAGTATTATATAATATGGGGTAGCGGAACGTTGGGTAAATTTTAGACTTTTTCTTAAAAAGAATTAGGAAATGACCCAAGTGATAATGCTGACATGAGTAACGAAAAAGGGGGCATGCCCCCCTCGCCTAAAGCTTATGGATTTTTTAAAGTAACGGCCTCTAAGTTTATAAACCTAAAGGATTAAACGATGAGAAAATCTTGTCTACAAAGGAACAACCTTTTATAAGAAAAAGTAAAAAGGATAAAAATCCTTTTCTCTTTTCTTGAGTGAAAAAGGTTCTGGAAAAACAGTAAAATTTAATATAGTCTTTTTGATTAGATTAAATGTGACATAATAACCGTACCTAGAGTCTACCACAAGTAAGCAAGTAGAGTATACGAAGGCGTTTGAGTGAACAATCATTAAGGAACTCGGCAAACTAACTACCGTAACTTAGGGATAAGGAGAGCCATTCCTCCTGATTAATATCAGGTAAAGAATAGGAAGCATGGAATAGTGTTGTACGACTGTTTAATTAAAACAAAGCACTTTGCAGTAAGATAATAAATCAAAGTATTGAGTGTGATTTCTGCCCGATGTCGGCTGGTTAACGGATTTGTTAAGTTGACTAATATAAGCTTGACTTTGAAGGAAACCCCGATCAATGGCGGCCTTATTTTGAGGGTCCTAAGGTAGCGGAATACCCTGGCCGTTAAATGCGGTCTTGCATGAATGATTTAACGATACAACAGCTGTCTCAATGATTGGCTCAGTGAAATTGGAATAACTGTGCAGATACAGTTTACCTCTAGTTAGACGAGAAGACCCTATGCAGCTTTACTGTTGCTAGTTATTGGATATGATTTAATTAATTTTAGTAGTATAAGGTAATTGGTTAGATATCCTTGAAATACCTTTATTTTGTTTGTCATATTGATAGATTTATTCTATTTTCTTATTTAAAGATAGGAAATTACCCCTACTATGTTAGGGGAACAATGGCTAGGAGGCAGTTTATGCGGGGCACAGATCCCATAAAAAGTACCTGGGTGTATCCAAAGTTAATTTTGTAAAATTGACATGACTTATTTTTAAGTATATTATTTAGAAATAAGTTTTCATGACTGATATTACATTATATTTAATGTATTTATTAATTTTTAGTTTGTTATTTGGTATAGCTTATGCTATAACTAATCCAGCTATTTATCTATTAAGTTAGAAATATTTTTTTTATCCAAGTAAGATTTTATCTATATGGAAAATAGATGTAATTAAAACATTGACGTAGATATATTTCCAATGTTTTTAATTTTTTTATTGGATGTATTTGGTGAAGCCAGATTACATATAACCAATAAGATAATTATGTTTATTACTTGTCAAGTTTAATGGCTTAATCTTGCTTTACTGTTTGACTTACACGTCTATCAGTCGCGTAAGCGGGGCATATGATCACAAGATGCAGAAAGGAAAGGTCTTGGGTTTATGAAAAAGCTACGCTAGGGATGTTAGTCCTCCAATGTTTAAGTCTACTCTTATTAAGTTTGAGTTAATTAGGCTTAAACTCATTGGCAATTTATTGGGTTAATTTCAAGAATAACTTTGTCTTAGGACTTAGTATACTTGAAGCGAACTTTACTTTAGCATACATTACCGTAAAAAGGTATTAAAAGTAAAACCGTTCAACGACTAGAAGGTGAGTTATGCTAACAATAATCTTTCTAATAATGCCCAACTTTTTTAATATATAGTCAAATATTTGCAATATAAATTAATATTGCTCAACCATAATTAATATTAAATTATTAATGAAATAGTCTTCACTTTAGCTTAATATAAATATATTTAAGTTAAAGTGAAGCTTATTACCACTATTATGTTGGTATATAAAATAGTAATAATGAATAATAAGAATAATAATAATAATAAGAATCAAAAGACAGAAATGTTGAAACCGCTTATATTTAACAAAAAAATAAATCTCAAACATAAAATTATACCCTTAAGTATTATTACTAATACTATAGGTCCAGTTCGTGTTTTTCCTACTGCAACTAAAGAATGATTTAATTCTGTTTATGCTTATAATCAGAATTCTGTTAAAAATTTATCTATTGCAGATAAAACTTTAAGTAGATTAGTTAAAAGTTATTTTAATTTCTATTTTAATAAGAAAGTTTTAAAAAGTAATAAAATAGCTACAAGATTTAGAAGACTATCTTTAAAGAAGATCTTGATAAGTAAAGCAGAGTTAAAACATACAAGCTCTAAAGTAACAATAACCTTATATACATATAATGCAGAAAAAACTTTTTTAACTTTAAAATTAAAAAATTTAATTAAAGCATATTTTAATTCTAAATCTAAAAATATTAATCCATCATTAATAAACTTATTACATGATATTAATGTATATAAAAAAGGAATTTCTCTTATTAATTATTTAGAGGAATTAAAGTCTATTTTAGAGTTAAGTTTAGATTTAAAAGTATATCCCAATACTGTGTTGTATTTAGAAAGAATAAATGAAATGATAATTTTAAGTAAAAAAGATAAAACTGCAAATAAAAAACTGGATCAAATTTATACAGAGTCTTTAAGAAAAAATTTATTAAGTAAAGAAATTAAAGAAATTGCTTCATGTAAACTTTTACTTAATTTAAATAAATCTAAATTTGAGGATGAATTTATAATGGAATTAAGACGAATAATAGGTAAAATTTATAATAAAGAAGTCGAATTTAATATTGTAAATTTAAAAACTTTGTATTTTAATAGCGATATCTTTACAGAAGTAATAGCTACCAAATTGAAAAATAGAAAAAATAATTTATTAAGAGTTTTAAAATCTTCTTTATATTTAGTTAAATTACCTACAGTTAATAAGATCAAAGAAAAATATGGGAAAGTAGATAAATTTTGCTTAGACCATCTTAAGAATTTGCATATTAATTCTGTTATAAATAAATATAACAAGGATAAGGATACGTTAGATCAATTATTATTAGATATATTACCTTCTTCAACTTTTATATCACGTGATAGTGATAAGACGCCTTTAACAGTATATAATGAAAAATATATTAATATATATAATCCATTAGATATTGTATTTAATTCTTTGAAAAATAAGGATATGGCGGGTGTAAGGTTAGAAGCTAAAGGTAGATTAAGTAAACGTTTTACTGCTTCTAGATCTGTATTCAAAGTAAAATGAAAAGGTAGTATTAAAAATTTAGATTCTTCTTATAGAAATTTATCTTCAGTAATTTTAAGGGGTCATGTAAAATCTAATGTGCAATATACTTTAATAAATTCAAAAACACGTAATGGTGCTTTTGGTCTTAAAGGTTGAATAAGTAGTAAATAACTGCTAAATAGTATAATTTTTTTTAATATAATAACTGTATATAATATTTATATACATGAAGTTAATATAAAGGATTTAATTATATTCTTAATTTTTCGCGTTGCATTTACTATATAAAAAGAAATGAAGAAATAGTCTGAACCATCTTGTGAAAGATGGAAATAAAGGATAAATAACCTTTATGATAACAAATTTTGAACAGGCTAATTGCGCCAGGAAGTACAAATTGAGTGCGCAGTTTGGCACCTCGATGTCGGCTTAACTTATCCACATGAATGCAGGAATCATGAAGGGTTCGACTGTTCGTCGATTAATAAGTTACACGAGCTGGGTTAAATACGTCGTGAGACAGTATGGTTTCTATCTTCTAGAGGAAATTAGAATAAAATAAGGATAGCCCCCTCGTACGAAAGGAGCTGGGTATATTAACCTATGGTTTACCTGTTGTTTATGTGCCCAATATTAATTAAAGTATAAACTTGTTTATACAGGGATGTTACTTTCACTTAAGTAAATGTATAGCATAGGCACGGCAGGAACGCTACGTTAGTTAAAGATAAGTGCTGAATGCATCTAGGCGCGAAACTTACCTTAAGATATTCTTAAATATAGGTAGTTTAACACTACGATTTCCATATTTAACTAAATATGTGATTAATAGGCTTTAGCTGAAATAATTTAAATGTTTTTAGGCATAAAGTACTAATTTTATAAATAACTGATTATTATTTATATCTTACATTATACACACCTTTTTTGTTTGAAAACAAACACTAGATAAAGATTAAAATTTTTAAAGGCTAATTCGATAGCCTGGTTAGCATAAAAGTAATGTAGCTGTTTTGTAACCAGCTGAAGCAAGTGCGATACTTGCACTGGGCTTAAAAAGGTTGCATAGATATGCAAATAAATAGAAAAAAGGCCTTATAGTCGAGGGGTTAAGACTTGATACTTTCACTGTCATACTCGAGGGTTCGAGTCCCTCTAAGGTCAAATAATAAAACCCTTATTTCATGTCAAATTTTTAATTACTTAAGTAAATGTTTTAGTACATAAATTATATATATATATCTCTTTTTGTAATCACAATATACTACAAATTCCTTTTTGTAGTTTAAAGGTTATAGCTTAATTGGTAAAGCAAGCTGCTCATGACGGTTTAGATGAGTGTTCAAGTCACTTTGGCCTTAATATTAAATAGTCCGAGTGCTGGAATTGGTAGACAGGGTAATCTTAAGATTTACTGATATAATATCGTGAACGTTCAAGTCGTTTTTCGGATAATGTTTAATAAATAAAATATTGTTTGGTTTATATATATATTTATTATTTATTATTTATAGTGGTTTATTATTTAAGCCGCTTATATAGGGGACATAGTTTAATTGGTAAAACTGCGACTTTGCAAGTCGTTATCTCAGGTTCGATTCCTGATGTCTCCATATTTAAGCATAAAGTTTAGCTCGAGAAGCTCAATTGGTAGAGCGGGATCTTGAAGCGATCTAGGCTGTAAGTTCAACTCTTATCTCGAGCATATTATTATAGGTATGTTAAATTAAGAAAGGTAGTGATGGAATTGGTAGACATGAATAGCTTAGGACTATTTGATTTTAGTATCTTACCCGTTCAAGTCGGGTTTACCTTATAGGCTATAATCTGTCCTTTATAATGTTTTATTTTATACTCTTATATTGTATACCTATGCTGTAGACTAATAGGTAAGTCATAGGTTTTTGATACTTATTATTGAGTGTTCGAATCACTCCAGCATAATAAAAACTAAAAGATAAAGGTGGGTATAGTTCAATAGGTAGAACGACTGTATGTGGCACAGTATGTTCCCTGTTCAAGTCAGGGTACTCACCCTTTAATTTAAATTACTAAAAAAAATAATTTTAGCCAGGATAGTTTAATTGGTTAGAACATTAATTTCATGCATTAAGAATGAGAATTCAAATTTCTCTCCCGGCTTATGTTAATTATTTCACTTCTTTCATTATTAATGTCGAATGCCGTTTCATTGAGACGAGATAAATCTATTTTATATAGTAGAATAACTATAATAATTTTATTATTATCTAGTTATCTTACTTTAGATAGTTTGTATTTAACAAACTTGGACACAGGGATAGGTTTATATGGAGGTTTATTTAGTGCTACGAGCATAACACACACCTTCCAGTTATTTATTTTTTTAGTTAGTGCTGCTATATTACAACTAACAAGTTTTTATCCTAGAAAAGTCTTTTTTAAGAACTCTTCTAAGTTATTGTCTTATAATGTTATTAACTTTAAATCTAAAATTCTAAATAAAATGGGAGAACAGTTTAAGATAATAGAATACCCTTTAATTATATTGTTTATAATAACAGGGGCTGTTTTTTTAGTTTCAACTAGTGACTTAGTGTCTATTTTTTTAAGCATAGAGTTACAAAGTTATGGATTATATTTATTAAGTACTCTATACAGAAACTCTGAACAGGCAACTAGTGGAGGTCTTACTTATTTTTTATTAGGTGGATTAGCTTCTTGTTTTATTTTATTAGGTTCGGCCCTTTTATATGCTAATTCTGGTACTACTAGTCTTGATGGTATATATGTTATTGCTAGTATAAGCGATTTAGGTAGTGATGTAAGTAATAATACTCAATCTTGATATAAACCCGACTATATAAATATGTCTTTACTTATTTTATCTGTAGGGTTTTTATTTAAAGTGAGTGCAGCACCTTTTCATTTTTGATCTCCTGATGTATATGATGCCGTACCTACTATAGTTACTACATTTATAGCTATAATAGCAAAAATATCTATATTTATCTTTTTTTTAGAATTAGTACATTATACTAATAATTCATTATTTACAAACAATTTTAGTTGAACTACTGGTTTATTAGTAAGTTCTTTACTTTCATTAATAATAGGTACAGTATTAGGATTAACACAATTTAGAATTAAAAGACTATATGCCTATAGTACTATAAGTCATATAGGGTTTATATTATTAGCTTTAAGTATTAACAGCATAGAGTCAATTCAAGCTTTCATATTTTATTTAATGCAATACTCTTTAAGTAATTTAAATGCTTTCATGTTGTTATTGGCTATAGGGTATTCATTATATTGTTATAGTAACGAGAATAAAAAGTATAGTTTTTTATTAGATAAAAATAACTCGCCTATACAATTAATTAGTCAAATGAAAGGTTTCTTTTATATAAATCCTATGTTAGCTTTAAGTTTAGCTATTACTCTTTTTTCTTTTGCAGGTATACCTCCTCTTATAGGGTTTTTTGCAAAACAGATGGTATTAAGCGCAGCTCTAGATAATGGATATGTTTTCTTAACACTTGTTGCAATATTGACTAGTGTAATAAGTGCTGTTTATTATCTAAACATTGTAAAAGAGATTTTCTTCGATAAGCCTGAATATAAGGTAAATCCTTATATTTCAGATGTTGACATGTATGCAACTATAACCAAAAACAATGGTTTAGTGAAAAAATTAAGCTTTAAATATGATAGCATAATACTATCAAGCCATTTAACTATAACAATAAGTATTTTAACATTAATAATCTTATTGTTTATTTTTATGCCTCAAGAATCATTAAGTATGTCAAATATATTAGCTTTAATCTTATTTAATTCATAATGACTAGTATTACTTTTTTTTTTATATTTATACCCTTATTAGCTATTATTCTATTAGCCGTAAATTTAATATTCGCTCCTCATAATCCATATGAAGAAAAAGATAGTGCCTTTGAATGTGGTTTTCATTCTTTCTTGGGACAAAATAGAACACAATTTAGTATTTCTTTTTTTATATTTGCTCTATTATTTTTATTATTTGATTTAGAAATACTTTTAGTTTATCCTTATGTAGTTAGTGCATATGCTAACGGTATATATGGTTTAACAATAATGCTTGTATTCTTTTTAGCCTTAACATTAGGTTTTGCATTCGAATTGGGTAAAAATGCCTTAAAAATAGAAAGCAGACAAACATACACTTTACATAGCAATTACATAAAAATTAATAAAATAGTAGGTAAACCTGCAAAATAATATAAATATATATATATATATTTATTTCTATTTATATTTTTATTTATATCCACACTAAATATATATGGGGTAGGTATTCCTCCAATTTTTCTGTAAGTTTGATTCTTTTTTCTCGATAAGTGTTACTAACCCTTTTATTGGTTATACCTTTAATAGGTATTTTTATAATATCTACTTGTATGTCTTATGATACCTCTGCTTTAAATAATAAACGTATAAAAACAACAGGTTTAATCACATCTATTATTAACTTATTATGTTCATTGTTAATATTTATACTTTTTGATTTTAGTGTAAATCAATTCCAATTTGTGCAAGAGTATCATGAAGTAAGTTCATATGATTTTTATTTAGGTGTTGATGGGCTATCCATATATTTTGTATTATTGACTACTATAATAGTACCTATAGCACTATTGTCTAACTGAAAATCTATAAAGGAAAACATAAGATCTTATGTTATAATTATATTGTTATTAGAAAGCTTATTGTTAGCTGTGTTCCTAGTATTAGATATATTATTATTTTATGTTTTTTTTGAGAGTATCTTACCACCTTTATTTTTATTAATTGGTTTATTCGGATCAAGTAATAAAGTAAGAGCAAGTTTTTATTTGTTTTTATATACATTATTTGGGTCATTGTTTTTATTATTATCGATACTTACGATGTCATCTATAATGGGGACAACAGATTTTGATGCTTTATATAAAACTAATTTCAACTACTCTACACAATTATTTTTATTTTATGGTATATTTATAGCATTCGCTATTAAAACTCCTACTATTTTTTTAAATACTTGATTACTAAAAGCTCACGTTGAATCGCCATTAGGTGGTAGTATTCTTTTAGCTGGTATTGTGCTAAAATTAAGTCTATATGGTATATTTAGACTTATATTACCTTTATTACCTAAAGCTTCTTTAGATTATACATATATAGTATACCTTATAGGAGTCATCACTATTATATATGCTAGTTTTAGTACATTAAGAACAATAGATATTAAAGAGCTAATTGCATACAGTTCTGTTTCACATGCTGCAGTATACTTAATAGGTGTATTTAGTAATACAATACAGGGTATAGAGGGGGGTATAGTTTTAGGTTTAGCTCATGGTTTTGTATCTAGTGGTTTATTTATATGTGTAGGTGGTGTATTATATGACAGATCTGGGACTAGACTGATACCTTTTTATAGAGGTCTAGCTCAAATTATGCCTATATTTTCTATATTATTCTTTATATTATGTTTAGGGAATTGTGGTGTTCCTCTTACTTTAAATTTTGTTGGGGAATTTATGTCTTTATATGGTGTATTTGAAAAATTACCATTATTAGGTGTAATGGCTAGTTCTTCTATAGTCTTTTCAGCTGCTTATACTATTTTTATGTTTAATAGATTAGCTTTTGGGGGAGCCTTCTTTTTAACTTTAAAAACCCAATATAGTATGGTGGATTTAAATGTACGTGAATTTTTCATGCTATTTAGTCTAGTTATTCTTACAGTAGTATTAGGTATTTATCCTGCTCCAATTTTAGATGGATTACATTATTCAGTGTCAACCTTAATATATAGTACCTTACTTTATTAATTAATATCTATGTTAGCTAAGTTTATAAAACCATATCCTAGAACACATAGATAAGCTTTAAATATGATAGCATAATACTATCAAGCCATTTAACTATAACAATAAGTATCTTAACATTATAGTTAAATGTTAGTTTATTTTTATACCTCAATTAAAGTGTGTCTGATATAGATATTTCTTTACCGTAAGCTTGATTTCTTTAGTTCTAATCTGTTTTTCCTTTTATATTTCAAATACAATTACTTTTAATACTCATACAATATTATATTTTGGATACAAGTAAAAAAAGAATAAATGATTAATTATATAAAAAACAGCTTTTTAAATTATTGTGATGCCCCTAGTCCTTGAGGTTTATACTTTCAAGATACTGCTACTCCACAAATGGAAGGATTAGTAGAATTACATGATAATATCATGTTTTATTTAGTTATAGTATTATTTGGTGTAGGATGAGTAATGATGTCTGTGGTTAGAACATACATCCACGAAAAATCACCTATCTCACACAAATACTTAAATCATGGTACATTAATAGAACTAATTTGAACTATAACTCCTGCTTTAATATTAATACTAATAGCTTTCCCTTCATTTAAGTTATTATATTTAATGGATGAAGTAAGTGATCCAGCTATGTCAGTATTAGCAGAAGGTCATCAATGATACTGAAGTTACCAATATCCAGATTTTTTAACTGAAGAAGGGGATTTTATAGAATTCGATTCATATTTAGTACCAGAATCTGACTTAGCTGAAGGGGGCTTAAGATTGTTAGAAGTGGATAATAGAGTTATACTTCCAGAATTAACACATGTTAGATTTATTGTTACAGCTGCTGATGTTATTCATTCTTTTGCTTGTCCGGCTTTAGGTATTAAGTGTGATGCTTATCCAGGTAGATTAAATCAAGTATCTGTTCTTATAAACAGAGAAGGTACATTCTATGGGCAGTGTTCAGAAATATGTGGTATTTTACATAGTTCTATGCCTATAGTTATAGAATCAGTTAGTATAGAAAAATTCTTATCTTGATTAGAAGATCAATAAAGAGGGATTAATACTTATTAATATTTTATATATTTTAGTTTTTAATATACATATTATTTAAATAATATGTATATAAAAAGAATTAGCTTAAGGGTAAAGCAATATTAAATTAATAACATGGGTGTTCAATTCACTTATTCTTTTAAATATATCCTAAGTATATTTCCTCAAATTTACTTATAATTTAACATTATTAGTATTAAGAATCTTTTATGTAGAGCCAGTAATTTATTGGCTATATTCTGTTTTTAAAACATACCTACCTATTCTTTTGATAAAATTATCAACTTAAAGAATAGCGTCATAAAAATATTATTTGTCTGTTTCACGATCAATTACTCCCCATCTCAGTACTTACGGTAGAAAAATAGAGAATAAAAGTCTAAAGGATGGGAATATTGAGAGAAAGATAGATAACAGTAAAAAGCTATTAAATAAAAACACACTTAAATCAAGTATTTCACTTTGAACTGAGAGGTGATTTTTGTCCTCAAATGCTAAAGATATTGGAACATTATATTTAATATTTTCTTTATTTTCAGGTCTATTAGGTACAGCTTTTTCAGTATTAATAAGATTAGAATTAAGTGGACCTGGTGTTCAATATATAGCAGATAATCAATTATATAACAGTATAATAACAGCTCATGCCATATTAATGATTTTTTTTATGGTTATGCCAGCTATGATAGGTGGATTTGGTAATTTTTTATTACCGTTATTAGTAGGGGGTCCAGATATGGCATTCCCTAGATTAAATAATATTTCCTTCTGATTATTACCACCTAGTCTAATATTATTCCTTTTTGCTAGTGGAATAGAAAATGGAGCAGGTACAGGTTGAACGTTATATCCCCCTTTAAGTGGTATACAGAGTCACAGTGGACCTAGTGTTGATTTAGCTATATTTGCTTTACATTTATCTGGTATAAGTAGTTTATTAGGTGCTATTAACTTTATAACAACTATATTAAATATGAGAAGCCCAGGTATAAGACTACATAAATTAGCTTTATTTGGGTGAGCTGTAGTAGTTACAGCTGTATTATTATTATTATCATTACCAGTTCTTGCCGGTGCAATTACAATGGTTTTGACAGATAGAAATTTTAATACATCCTTTTTTGAAGCTGCTGGTGGTGGTGATCCCATACTATACCAACATCTTTTCTGATTTTTCGGTCACCCTGAGGTCTATATATTAATTATACCTGGTTTTGGTGTTATTAGTACCACTATCTCTGCTAGCTCTAATAAGAGTGTGTTTGGGTATTTAGGTATGGTATATGCTATGATGTCTATTGGGGTTTTAGGATTTGTTGTTTGAAGCCACCATATGTATACTGTGGGATTAGATGTTGATACTAGAGCTTATTTTACAGCTGCTACTTTAATTATTGCTGTTCCAACTGGTATAAAGATATTTAGTTGATTAGCTACATGTTATGGAGGATCTTTACAACTAACACCTTCAATGTTATTTGCTTTAGGTTTCGTATTTATGTTCACAATAGGAGGGTTAAGTGGAGTTGTTTTAGCTAATGCTTCTCTTGATATAGCTTTCCATGATACTTACTATGTTGTAGCTCATTTCCATTATGTTTTAAGTATGGGTGCTGTATTTGCCTTATTTAGTGCTTGATACTTCTGAATACCTAAAATTTTAGGATTAGATTATAGCCAATTTTTAGGTAAAGTACACTTCTGAATTATGTTTGTTGGTGTTAATGTTACATTTTTCCCTCAACATTTCTTAGGTTTACAAGGTATGCCTAGAAGAATAGGAGATTATCCTGATGCTTTCGCAGGTTGAAATTTAATAAGTAGTTTTGGGTCAATAATAAGTGTAGTAGCTACTTGACTTTTCTTGTATATTGTATATGTACAACTAGTTGAAGGTAAGGCTACAAGTAGATACCCTTGACTTACACCTCAATTTTATAGTGATTCTTTACAAACATTATTAAATAGAAGCTATAATAGTTTAGAATGAGCATTAACTAGCCCACCTAAACCTCATGCATTTGTATCTTTACCGTTACAAAGCAAATTGTAAAATTTAAATCATTGAATGCATCATATCATTAAATAAAATTATGGTTATGTATCATCAATGTTTTCCATCGTTAACCTTTAATTAGAAGTTCTGATGTGTAAATATATATTTATAATACATCTATCAAATGTAATCTATATAGTATGGAAGATGAATTATCAGGAATAGTTATAGAACTTAATAGATTGATTCCTCAATTGGATATGTTTATCGTTCAGTTTAAAAGTATTGTTATAGATACGG
>Ga0193708_1000041_pt1 | contig 26791 bp, 25 predicted proteins | sample H3c1metaG_FD_160570 | JGI IMG/M metagenome (GOLD analysis project Ga0193708, IMG submission 160570) | Soil microbial communities from a riparian zone of the East river system, Colorado, United States - H3c1 | ecosystem: Environmental > Terrestrial > Soil > Riparian zone | place: USA: East River...
GAAAGCCGCATGCGGGCCGCCATAACCCAGCGGGACGCCAAAGCGCTGTGCAGAACCTATTGCCACATCAGCACCAAGTTCTCCCGGCGGCGTTAATAAGGTAAGCGCTAAAAGATCGGTTGCCATAACCACGTAACCATTTACAGCATGCACTTTATTTATAAAATCACGATGGTCTTCAACCGAGCCAATGCTGTTTGGATATTGAACGATAGCGCCAAAAAAACTTTCATCAAGTGTTGCAGACCTGTAATCGCCATGAACGAGCTCAATGCCAATTGGCGTTGCCCTTGTTAATAGTACTTCCCTGGTTTGGGCAAAAACATTTGTATCCACAAAGAATTTCGGAGAGCCGATCGTATCCGTTTTATTCTTATGATGGAAAAGCATTGCCATTGCTTCAGCCGCAGCAGTAGCTTCATCCAGCAGGCTCGCATTGGATAATTCCAAACCTGTAAGGTCGCAAACCATGGTTTGATAATTGAGTAAGCTTTCCAGGCGTCCCTGTGATATCTCTGCCTGGTAGGGTGTGTATTGTGTGTACCATCCCGGGTTCTCAAAAACATTCCGCAGGATCACACTTGGTGTAATGGTATTATAATATCCCTGGCCGATATAAGTTTTAAAGACCTTGTTCTTTGCGGCGATCTTTTTCAGCTCTGTCAAATATTCAAACTCAGTTTGGGCAACGGGAAGTTTCAAGAGCTTTTTTAAGCGGATCGATGAAGGCACCGTTTTGCTTATAAGTTCATCCAGGCTTTCCACGCCAATGGTTTTAAGCATCTCGTTGGTTTCTTCTTCATTTGGGCCAATGTGGCGGCCTGTAAATTCGTATTGCTGTTGTTCAAAAAGATTCATATCGCTGTTTAAAGTTTTTTTTATTTGGAATTGGTGGCGCAAATTTACGATAACACAACAATATTTCCGTGCCTGTTCATAATTGCCACTGACCTGTGGAAACCGTCCCTCAAAACCTTTACAGGCCTGTAAAACGGGGCCGGCAACAATAAACAGATGTTTTTTGACCGCAATATGAGCAGGAATTTTCACCTTTGAAAATGCTGCCAGGCAGGACCATGGTATAGTACAAGTTGTTCAATAACTATCTTTGCAGGATGAGCGATCCTATCTTAGAGAATTGGGAGAAGAAATCAGCCAATCACCAAAAGCAATATAAGCAGTTTTTGAACCGTGCCGATAAGAACAAAGTGCTTAATGCGCTGCCCGTTCTTCATGAAGAAGCTTTTGAAAAGATCGATTGTCTCAAATGCGCCAATTGCTGCCAAAGTTATTCTCCCCGTTTTAAAACACCGGATATAAAGCGTATCTCCAAACACCTGAAGATGAAGGAGGGAGATTTTATCAATAAATACTTATTCGTGGATAGTGAAGGCGATCATGTTTTAAAAATGAAACCCTGTCCGTTCCTCGGTACAGATAATTTCTGCAGCATTTACGAGGTTCGTCCCTCGGACTGCCATCGTTTTCCCTATACCGATGAAGATGTTTTTTTGAAAAGGCAGTCTCTTACTTTAAAAAATTCCAGCTTTTGCCCGATCGTTTATTTTGTACTGGAGAAATTTATAGACGTAAAATAAACTTATTTGATTGCCAGTTCTGTATATGCTGCCGTTAGCGGTCTTTCAGCGCCTTCGCCTTTCCACTCAGGTGAGCCGGGTATTTCTTTTGCTTTTATAATTTCTTCCTTGCTTTTGCCTGCCCTTATCTCTCCTTCAACGAATTTTAAAAGATTGCCAAGATAATCACCAAAGGCTTTCACGTCTTCGGCTTTTAACAGAACGTCATATCCTGTACCTGCATGGCCGCATATGTATTGTGTGTTCTTATCAAAAGTTGCAATGGTTTTATCCAGTAATACGATCCAGTTGGCGATATTGGCGCCGGCACCTTTATCAATGTAAGGATGCCTCCTGTTAAATACCAGGTCGCCCATGTGTATGATATTGGCGTGCTCAAAATGGATGAGGGAATCGCCATTGGTATGTCCTGCCCCAAAATAGTGCGCTTTGATCCTTTCATTACCAACCTTCGTTTTCCAGCCATCGTTGCCGTAGGTCATATCGGGTACGAGGAATTTTTCCGGCGCTGTTTTTTGGTCGGCGGCTACTTTAAGCTGGTTGGCCTTTGAATTCTCATGCGCCACCACGTGTTCGGCTATGCCTTTAAAAGCAATATTGCCTGAAGAATGGTCGCCGTGGTGGTGGGTATTGATGAGGTAGCGGAAAGGTTTTTGATTTTTCTTTTTTAATTCTTCAATTAAATGCGGTGCACTATCAGGGAACTGTGAGTCCACCACCACGATACCTTTTTTATTCAGCAGGAAGCCAATGGTGCCGCCCTTTTCAGTGAATATGCCGATATCATCGGTCAGCATTTTTATTTTCCATGCCGGCTGGGAAAGAAAAGAAGCCAGCGTTTCTTTGTTTAAAAAACTGAGGCCTGCCAGTGTGAGGCCGGTATTGCGGAGGAAGGATCTGCGTTGCATGATTTATCGTTTAATGGTTTAAGACGTTTAAGTGGCGTAAAAGGTTGGCTTCACAAGGGACCATTTTTAACAGGGGCGGAAAACAGGGAAGTTAAGTTACGAAATAGGACAGACATATTAAAAATATCCCGTCTTTGCGCACCGCAGATCCCGGCAGGTAACAAATCTCATTTTACGGGATATAGTAACACCTCGTCTTAAACAATTAAACTAAAGTAAAATGAAACAATTAGTATTTTTTTTAACTGCTACCATAAGCTTATGGAGTTGTAGCGACTCTGCGAATGCCGTAAAAGACCAGTCAGAATCCGTAAAAATGAAATTATTAAAACAAGCTGGCTTTGATAAAATGGATAAAACCTTTACGTATGAGTATACGGTACAAAATGATTCTGCTACGGGATTCCTTGGGCTTGTCCCTGCTGGTAATAAAATAAATTTTACCAAAGAAGTACTTACCAAGGGTAAGCTATTGAATGTATTTATTACTGCTGACGGACATCAGTATAATACAATGCTGGTGAGAAAGGGGAACACTTACGTTACACGTGTGATAAGTATTGATGGCAATGTATTTGAAGAACATGAATACGTGCAACTCTCCATTCCGCCCGGCATACCTCCATTTGCATGTGAGAATGATTGTAGTGAAAGCTGTATGCAAAATTGCATAGATTATTATCAAAGGAGTGTTTTCCCCCGTTTACAGGACAGTGCCAATAAAACCTGTAAAACGATATATTTTCGTTTTATGTGTCCACTTGGTGCACAAAATTGCCATGCTGATATGTTGTATGTTGCAAAACCAGAAGACTGCTTTTGTGGCATTCACCCTTACGACGTACATGATATCGCTATAAGGAAAATGCCTGGAGTGATTTTAATAAAAGATGGCAAATAAATTAATATTCCAGCTTTCTCAACTTAGGGAATTTGATCCAGGTGGCTGCCACAACCAACACCGACATGGCACCTCCAAAGATGATTGCAGGCAATGTGCCAAACATACGGGAGGTAACGCCGCTTTCAAACTGGCCCAATTCATTTGATGAGTTGATAAAGATCAGGTTGATGGAAGCAACCCTGCCCCTTAATTCATCAGGTGTATTCAATTGCAGGATGGTGCCCCGTACGACAACACTTACTGCATCAAACAAACCGGCAGTCAATAATGCAATAAAGCTAAGCCAATAAACTTTTGATAATCCAAAAATGATGATACAAAGGCCGAAGCCTGCTACGCACAGGAGCATTTTCAGGCCCTGTTTTTTACGCATCGGGTATCTTACAAGTACGATGATACTTATAAGGCTGCCGATATCCATGGCCGCATTTAAAAAGCCATAGCCAATTGGCCCGGTATGTAAAATGGTAGAAGCTACTTCGGGAATGAAAGCAACGGCACCGCCAAAAAGGACGGCAAACAGGTCTAATGAAATTACACCCAGCAGATTCTTATTATTGAAGACAAAAGAAAAGCCATTTTTAATAGCGATGAACATCGGTTCATTTTGCTGGTTGCCTACCGGTGGTTTTGGTTTTAACTGTAAAGCAAAAATGGAGGCTGTTATTATTAAGCCTGCGGTTACAAAATAGGCGCTGGAAATACCTACGATGGCGATCAAAAGCCCGCCCATAGCGTGCCCGCCAATGGAGGATATGAGCCAGGTGGATGAATTATAGGATATTGCTTTTTGTAACTGTTCACGGGATACGATAGCCGCGATCATGCTGTTGGCAGCAGGCCCGGCAAATGAACGGATGATACCTGTGCAAAAAACGGCTGATAATATCACCGTGACCTGCGTAGTATTTGCTAAACTGAAATAGGGGAGGCTGATGAGGGCCAATGCTATTGCACAGAGCGTGTAAAAAACATAAGACCAGACGAGGATATTTTTTTTGTTGTGTTTGTCGATATAATGACCGGCATATAATGCTGCGATCACGGCGGGGACGAATTCCGCGAGGCCGGCCATACCAACCATATAGGTGCTGGCCAAATGAAAGACCTGGTAAATAACGATGGTGGTTATCATGCGCAACCCTAATACAAAAAAGAGCCGGGCAAAAATAAAATTCCAGAATTCTTTGGGGAGTTTGTCGCTCATCTTTACTGATTAGGGCAAAGTTAAATAATGTTGCCCATCTTCATATTCTTTATCAAGCGCATCAATAATTACTTCAAGGTGCTCTTCGTTGCTTAAAAAATCTGCATTACTGGCATCTACAAAAAGCGTTTTCATGTTGTGTTGCTTAATATACTGGGTATAGGTTTCCTGTAAACTAAAAAGATAATCGTTGGGAATGGATTGCTCATAGTCCCGGTTGCGTTTTTTTATATTCTCCTGTAATTTTTTAACAGGGGTATGCAAATAGATGAGGATATCCGGCTGAACGATCTGTGGATTAATGATCTCAAAAAGCTTTTGATACAATCGAAATTCCTCTTCGGGTAAATTTACCTTGGCAAATAAGAGGCACTTGGTAAAAAGATAATCGGACACCGTAATATTCTGGAACATATCTTTTGTCTGCAACAGGTCTTTCAGTTGCTTATAGCGTTCTGCCATAAAGAAAAGCTCAAGTGGAAAAGCGTACTGGCCGGGATTCTCATAAAATTTGGGCAGGAAAGGGTTGTCTGCAAATTCTTCCAGTATCAGCCGGGCATTAAAATGTTTGCTCAGCATGTGCGCCAGCGTGGTCTTTCCGGCACCTATATTCCCTTCTATAGTAACAAAATTATATTTCATGCTGAATTTTCAAGCGAACTGCAAAATAAGCGGAAACGACTTTTGTGCCACTAAAACTTTTTCACATTTAGTTTATCGGGACAGTGTATAAAAAGCCGGTGAACTGTTTTATTCAGCACAGGATGTTTGAAATTGGGAGAGAGTTCATTGAGCGGTACCAGCACAAAACGCCTGTTTTGCAATTGTGGATGCGGAACGGTGAGTTGTTCTTCATCAATTATTTCTTTGTTGAAAAATAAAATATCGATGTCAATGATCCGTGGTGCATTCTTTACAGTCCGCAGGCGCCCCATTTTTTTTTCTATGCCTAAGATGGTTTGCATGGTTTGCGCTGCGGTTAATCTCGTTTGCACTATAATTACCTGGTTTAAAAAATCAGGCTGGTTGCTGTTGCCCCAGGGGGCAGTAGCGTACAAACCTGAGCGGCGTGTTATTTTGCCAATTTGCTTTTCAATAAACCCTATGGCTTTGGATAACTGTGTTTGGCTGTTACCCATATTGCTGCCCAGGAGGAGGTAGGTTTTATTCATCAGATATTAAAAAGCCTTTCATCGGGCCAGAACGATTTTGTTTTAATGATCTTTATTTTTTTAAAATCGGCATGAAGTGGATTGGCAAGGTAATTATATTCTTCATTAATTACGGCCGAAGGTACCCTTAGAATTAATGATTGTTTTTGTTTGATGAATTCATCACCTATATATCGTGTATATTCAGGATCGTCTTTCCAGGTATCCTTCAGGCTGCTTAATTCAATTGTCTTTATGGCTTGTTGTTCGGGAAGTCTTATGTATAAGAGATCCAGTGCAATTGCATAATCTTTAAAGTTTGTATTCACAAGCATTTCCAAAACCGATAAGGAAATATGCTGTGACGTGTACAGTACGGGGGTTCCTTTAGAGTTCCAGCGTGAGCCCATGATCTTAGAACCCGTACCACTGATGTCATCACTGTGAGCGGAATTGCTTATCCTGTAAACTATCATGCAAAAAGACCGTGTTGTATTCTTCCAAGCTGCGTGAGAATCTTTTCAATACCGCTGTAAGAGGTGAGCGATTCAAAAGACAGGTTTCCTTCCAGCATATAAGGCCCCCGTTTTAGCCAATTATAAAAATTTTCAACCTTGCCAAAAGTTATTTTGGCCTCTTTTAAAACTTTATCTATTTGCAAAGCTCTTTCTGCATTTATCGGGGCAAAAGAACCGTTGTTTTTTGCATAGCGTTGTAATGTACGTTCACTTATATGCAGTATAGCGGCCCATTCAGCCTGGGTGAACGGCGACTTATCCGCAATTTTCTTAAATTCACTGTAAGTAAAATCTTTTACCAACGGCATTGCTCTTACACTTCGGTAAACCGGTGAAGGTTCCTGCACTTTAGGAACAGGATTGCCTGATTTATGCGATGTATTTTTTTCTTTCTTTTTCATGAGCCTGACATTTGTCACCCAAATATACGACAACTGTCGGGAATCACAAATTTTTCTGAATCCTTTTTTACCAATAGCTTTACGCACTTAACAACTCCTCATGCAGAAATATAACCAGGTAAGAGCGATGCTGGCAATAACCAAGGCGAGCCTGATAGCGATATTCAGAAGCCCCTCTGCTGTGGTTTTCAGCTTTGTATTCCCGTTTATTTTCATCCTGGTATTTGGTTTTATTGGCAATGGTGGGGGTGTACCGGTATATAAAATAGTAATTGCCAAAGGAAGCGATACTGCAAATGCCTTGTACGACTCTATAAAAAAAAGCAGCAGGATAAAGATTGTGAGTTTTGCAAATGACGAAGAGTTAGAGGAAAATAAAATTAAAGGAAAGATAGCTGCTATTTTAAAAATCACTAAAACGGGAAAGGATATCCCGGCTTATCAGTATTCTATTGAAAGTTCTAATGCCAGTGCAGATAAATGGCCCCAGTTGTTACCGGTTCTTGATGCTATTACCAACAAGGTCAGTAGCGCCGCATATCCAAACCGGCCTACTTATGCATTTGCCGATTTTAATTATGAACGTGACATTAAAAAAGTACGGGAATACAAGACCATAGATTTCATTCTTCCCGGGCAACTGGGTTTTTCATTATTAAGTTCAGGTGTATTCGGTGTTGCATTCATGTTCTTTAATTTGAGGAGTACATTGGTATTAAAACGGTTTTTTGCCACACCCATAAGCAGGACGTATATTGTCCTGGGTGAAACGGTCAGCCGGGTCATCTTCCAGATGATAACAGCAGTTGTAATTATCCTGGCCGGCTACTTCTTTTTTGGCTTTACATTAGTGAATGGGTATAGAACTCTTTTTGAAATGCTGTTACTTAGTTTTATAGGCCTTGTACTTTTTATGGGTTTTGGGTTTATAGTCAGCGGATTGGCAAAGAATGATAGTGCCATTCCACCCTTTGCCAACCTCATCACGATGCCGCAATTTTTACTGGGCGGTACTTTCTTCGCAACAAGCGTATTCCCGGGATGGCTTGAGACAATAGCAAATGTTTTGCCCCTGACACACCTGAACACGGCCATGCGTAAGGTCGCTTTTGAAGGACAGGATCTGTGGGGCGTTCGTATCGAGATCGGTATTTTATTACTGTGGAGCCTTGTTGTTTATTTTATAGCAGTGAAAGTTTTTAAATGGGAATAAAAAATAAATATGCGGTTATTTAAAGCGTCCATTATCGGGTTATCGGGATTGTTTATTTTTATTACCCTCCTTTCTTTATTGATCCCTTCAAAGATCATGGTGACAAAGGCTGTAGCGATACATGCAGATGCCGGTAAAGTTTTTACCCAAATAAGCGACCTGCAAAACTGGAAGAACTGGCAGCCGGTATTTAAGCGTGATTCTGCAAATATTGTTTTTGGAAAGGATAGTACAGGAAATGTTAGCTCGATCGAATGGGAATCAAAAGGCAAAAAAAATAAGTTCGTTATCACTTCTAAAAAAGATAATGCAATAACCGCATCGTTATTGAGAGAAGGAGAGAGCGAAGTACTGAATACGATCACGATCCTGCCCGTGGCAGAGCAAAACCAGGTGCAGGTAGAATGGAATGCACTTATAAAATTAAAATGGTATCCCTGGGAAAAATTTTATGGCATTTTTATTGAAAAGGTAACCGGCCAGGGTTATGAAGATGCGCTTAACAGTTTAAAAGCATACGTAGAAGCCCATTAAGCAGGAAAGCTTATTTTGCCCATGGAAACTGCAGGAATACCCGGCGAGCCTTTCCCGAAAGCAGATGAATCCCCGCAAACACATTCATTAGCCAATACGGCAAACAATACCGCTTCTTTTGCATCAGGATCAATTTCTAATTCGGCGGTGGTATAAAATTTACAGACAGGTAATTGTGTTTTTATGTTTTGCATCAATAAAGGATTGTGCATACCGCCGCCACTGGAATAAAGGGATAACGCAATATTTCCTTTCCCCGATCTTTTTATGGCATCAACGATTGTGTCTGCACTGAATTTATTTAGGGTCGCCATGGTATCTTCTATACTTATATCCTGTGCTGATGATCTTTCCTTTGCATTTTGAAGGTAGCCCAGGTTGAATAATTCAGGCCCGGTAGTTTTTGGAAATGACTTTTCAAAAAAATCATTTTCTTTTAATGCGGCTAATAAGCCCGTATCAATTTTTCCTTTTGCCGCAACAGCAGCATTTTCATCAAAATATTTGCCGGGAAAATGTTTTTGCATATACGCATCCATCATGGTATTGCCCGGCCCGGTATCGGTACTGAAGATCTTGGCTGTACCCATGTCCCCGGATAAGTAAGTAAAATTTGCGATCCCCCCGATATTGAGCAGGATCCTGTCTTCTCCTTTTTTCCCGAAGATCAGGTAATCACCATAAACCGCCAGTGGTGCACCTTCACCACCCGCAGCAATATGTTTTTGCCTGAAATCACTGAGGCAGATGATCCCGGTAGCAACAGCAAGATGATCACCATCGCCTATCTGTAAAGTAGCATTCCCGAATTTCTTTTGCCTGTGTAAGCTTTCGGGTGCATGGTAAATGCTCTGGCCATGACTGGCAAGCAGGTCTACTTCTTCATTTTTTATTTCCCATTTTTTTAGCAGCGTGTTGATAATGGCTGCGTGTTTCAAAGCGATCCAGGGGTTTAGTAAGGTTAACTTTTCCAGGTCCACCTGTTTTTTGCTGAAAACAGACTTTACTTCCGTCTTCATCTCCTCATCAAATGAAACCGTTTCAAATTGCAGTAATTTAATTTTAGTATTTAACCCGTTTCCCTCAAAACCACACAAAGCCACATCCAGGCCATCAACAGAAGTGCCGCTCATTAACCCTATGATCTTTCGCAAGGGTTTATTTGAAATGACATAAAGTTTTTCGATGTTTTGATTCATAACGGTAAATATAGTTTTTGTTATTTAATTCCCGGATAGCCGGATTTTTCGTTAACACACCGCCTGGTCCTCCTTTTTAAGAATTTTATAAAATAAAAAGATCCCGGTTGCATAAAGCTGCCGGGATCTTTTATTTGGAAATAAATTTCAGGTTTCTTTTTATGCCTTCGAACTTAGTTCTTTTTAAAGGCGAATTTTTAAAAATGGTTTTGAAAGATTCTTCTGTCAGTTCTTCCCAGTCATTTTTGGAGAAATTTAAAATTTCAGGAATGGGTGTGAAATTCATTTCATCAGTGGCTTTTGAAAAACGGTTCCAGGGGCAAACGTCCTGGCAGATATCACATCCAAACATCCAGTCATTGAACTTGCCTTTCATTTCACCGGGGATCAATGCGTCTTTTAATTCGATGGTGAAATAAGAAATGCATTTGCTGCCATCAACTACCTTACCCGGTAAGATCGCTTCTGTAGGACAGGTATCAATACATTTTGTACAGGTGCCGCAATAATCTTTTGCAAACGGATCATCATAGGTCAATTCAAGATCAACGATCAGTGTTGCGATAAAGAAAAAAGAACCTGATCCCTTATTTATCAGGTTACCATTTTTACCAACCCATCCCAGCCCGCTTTTTTGTGCCCAGGTCCTTTCCAAAACTGGAGCGCTGTCCACAAACCCTCTTCCATGCACTTCACCTATATTCTCTTTTATTTTGGAAAGCAACAGTTTTAGTTTAGTTCTTATTACTTCATGGTAATCGTTGCCAAAAGCATAGCTGGCAATTTTGGGCGCATCCAGAGATCGTTGCTCCGAAGGAAAATAATTCAACAATAAGGTAATGACGGATCTTGCACCGGGAACTAATTTCCCCGGATCGACACGCAGGTCAAAATAATTTTCCATGTACTGCATGCTGCCGTGCATGCCTTTATTCAGCCAGATTTCAAGACGCCTGGCATCCTCGTCAAGTGGCTGTGCTTTGGCGATACCACAATGATCAAATCCCAACTGTGCGGCGGCTTTTTTGATAAGATCCGTATGTTTTTCTACTGTGTTCATTGGTTTCCGGCTCATCCTGAAAGCAACCGGGTGGGTTATTTTTTGCTCTTCTTTGTAATCTTTACAAGTCCCTTTTATTAAAAATACGAAAGCCCCGGTAAACCCGGGTTTTTCGCTCTTCTGTCCCTATGCTACAATAGCATAAATACCGGTACATAGCTGCTTTTGCGGCAGGATACCATAATTTTATATGTCATTATTGCCTGTAATGGATATTGGATTACATTTTGATATTACACTATAAAATCAGGAAAAATGGCTTTACAGAATTTAACTATAAAATCCCAGGAAATATTACAGCAGGCACAACAGTTGGCTTTTAATGCAAATAATGCGAATATAGAAACAGAACATATTTTAAAAGCCCTGCTGGATGATAAGGATTCCCCGGTTGATTTTTTACTGAAAAAGAATAACGTAAACGTTAATTATGTAGAAGATAAACTGGATGAGTCCATTCAAAAGCTCCCAAAAGTTTCCGGTGGCGAACCGGCTCAATCATTAAGCCGCGAAGCCAATAATGTATTGTTGCGTTCCGACGCAACTTTAAAAACTTTTAAGGATGAGTTTGTGAGTGTGGAGCATTTGCTGCTTGCAATGCTGCAGGGACATGATTACAGTGCCACTCTTTTAAAAGATGCAGGATTAAATGAAAAAGGACTGATCGCTGCAATAAAAGATCTCAAAAAGGGATCAACCGTTTCTTCCCAGACTTCGGAAACGCATTTTAATGCGCTGAATAAATTTGCAAAGAACCTGAACGAAATGGCAAGGGCAGGAAAGCTCGACCCCGTTATCGGGAGGGATGAAGAGATAAGAAGGACCCTGCACATCCTGTCCCGGAGAAGTAAGAACAACCCCATCCTCGTAGGTGAACCCGGTGTAGGTAAAACTGCAATAGCAGAGGGCCTGGCTAATCGTATCATAAACGGAGATGTTCCGGAGAATCTGAAAAGCAAGATCATTTTTGCTTTAGACATGGGCCAGCTCATTGCCGGCGCAAAATATAAAGGCGAATTTGAAGAGCGGTTGAAATCAGTCATCAAGGAAGTAACGACCAGTGAGGGCGAAATCATTTTATTCATTGATGAGATACATACACTTGTTGGTGCCGGCGGCGGTGATGGCGCCATGGATGCAGCAAACATTTTAAAGCCTGCGCTGGCAAGGGGTGAGCTCAGGGCTATCGGTGCCACGACATTGAACGAGTACCAAAAATTCTTTGAAAAAGATAAGGCTTTGGAGCGGCGCTTTCAAAAAGTAATGATCGATGAACCTAACGTGGAAGACGCAGTTTCTATTTTACGTGGCCTGAAGGACCGTTATGAAACATATCATCATGTATTGATAAAAGATGAGGCCATCATTGCCGCGGTAGAATTATCTAACCGTTATATCACAGACCGTTTCTTACCGGATAAAGCGATCGACCTGATCGATGAAAGCGCAGCCAAACTCCGGCTTGAAATGAATAGTATGCCTGAAGAATTGGATGAGCTGGAAAGAAAGATACGCCAGCTCGAGATTGAAAGAGAAGCAATAAAAAGAGAAAGTGATGAGCAAAAGCTAAAGCAATTAAATACTGAGATATCCAATCTTTCTGTCGAAAGAGATACATTCAAAGCAAAGTGGCAGCAGGAAAAAGAGATTGTAGAAAAGATCCAGAATGCAAAAGCTGAGATCGAAAATTTAAGGCTGGCAGGAGATAAAGCCGAGCGTGAAGGTGATTATGGAAAAGTTGCCGAGATACGTTATGGAAAAGTACAGGAGCAGGAAAAAATAATTGAACAATTCTCACAGCAGCTGGCAGAGATCAGTGAGAAGCGCCTGTTGAAAGAAGAAGTGGATGCTGAGGATATTGCAGAAAATGTGGCCCGGGCTACTGGTATCCCTGTTATGAAAATGATGCAGAGCGAAAAAGAAAAATTACTCCTTTTGGAAGAAGAATTGCATAAAAGAGTGGTAGGACAGGAGGAAGCGATCGAAGCCGTATCCGATGCCATCCGCCGGAGCCGGGCCGGATTACAGGATCCTAAAAAACCCATCGGGTCCTTTATTTTCCTCGGAACCACGGGTGTGGGTAAAACGGAATTAGCCAAGGCCCTGGCCGATTATCTCTTCGATGATGACAGTATGATGACCAGGATAGACATGAGTGAATACCAGGAGAAACACGCTGTGAGCAGGCTTTTGGGCGCTCCTCCAGGTTATGTCGGGTACGAGGAAGGAGGCCAACTGACCGAGGCTGTAAGGCGAAAACCATATAGCGTAATTCTGTTAGATGAGATCGAAAAGGCGCATCCTGACGTTTTTAACGTATTATTGCAGGTATTGGACGATGGTAGGCTCACCGATAACAAGGGTCGTATGGTTAATTTTAAGAATACGATCATCATTATGACCAGTAATATGGGAAGCCATATCATACAGGATAATCTTGAGAAAGTGACCGAGGAAAATAAGGAGGAAGTGGTGGAAAGTACGAAAGCGGAGGTAATGAGTTTATTAAGAGAGACCATCCGCCCGGAGTTCTTGAACCGTATAGATGAAGTGATCATGTTTGAACCCCTTATGAAGAAAGAGATCAAAGGCATCATCAGGATACAACTCGACAGCCTGAAACAATTGGTTGGCCAAACCGGGATCAATTTACAGTTTAGCGACTATGTTTTAGACTTTTTAGCTGAGAATGGATACGATCCGCAATTTGGTGCAAGGCCATTGAAGCGCCTGATACAAAAAGAGATCATCAACCAACTGAGCAAGAGAATACTGGCAGGCGACATTGATAAATCAAGGCCGGTACTGGTAGATGTATTTGACGGTACTGTTGTTTTCAGGAATGAAGCGGTTAAACCAGAGTTCATAAAAGAAAAGAAAAAATAACAGAACAATAATTCATAACAGTTGTTTTAACAACAGGTAAAAAGAAAAATACTATGGCAATGAAAGTAAAAGAGGTGGTAGAGATCATTCCACCGAAGGACATTTTTGTAGGTAATCCCGATGCATCAGTAACATTGATGGAATTTGGCGAATATGAAAGCGAAGATTGTGCAAAAGCAAATGAAGTGGTAAAGAAATTACTGGAAGAATTTGAAGGCAAGATAAAATTCCAGTTCCGTCATTTCCCAATGACCAAAATTCACCAGCGTTCCATGAAGGCAGGTGAGGCTTCAGTCGCGGCTTCACAGGTAGGTAAATTCTGGGAAATGCACAATATACTTTTTGACAACCGTCGTCAATTGGGCACAACGAGCTTAAAATTATATTCCCGTGAAGCAGGTATCAGCAATAAGCACTTCCTCGATGAACTGATCAATTCAACCTATGGCTGGCAGGTTCGCAATGACCTCAACGAAGGTATTGAAAGAGGTGTGAGAGATGTTCCCGCATTTTTTGTCAACGGGCAACAGGTAACAGGCAAACCCACTTTTGAGAACCTGAGCAAGGACATTGAATTAGCGCTCAAAAAAACAAAGAAAAAAGCTCCTGTAAAACAAAGAGCTTAATTAAAATAACAGGTCCCGGTCTTTACCGGGACTTTTTTTGTCCAGGTCTATTCCACTTCTACCGCATAGCCAACAAATTCTTTTCCATCTATCATGATCATAGCAGGGTAGGCGCCATCTTCTTCAAATTTATAAGTAAAGCTAAGCGTGTTACCGCTGTATGAATAGTTCATGTCTTTTACCTTGAGCTTTTTCCTTTCTCCAAGGGCAAGCGTAACCTTCGATATGTCCTCGCTACTGTTAAGTGTATAACTGAAGGAAATGCTTTTACCGGCTTTAACTTTTAGTATCCCGTCATTTGGTGAAAGTTTTTTGAGACCAAATTCCTGGGCTGCTACTTTTATAAGCGGCAATGCATAAAAATCTTTTTTATTCTTCGGTGCATTTCCAAGTTTCCATGCCTCATTGTCGGGGTAATGCTGAAGATTGAAGGTTGTCTTGTCTGTAAAAAAATAGGCATCAGTATATGATTTGGTAAAAAGCTTCATTTCGGCATCGGGATAGCCACTTCCCCAGGCAGGATCAACATAATACCAGGTATCGGGACTTAGCCCTAATTGAACAACTGCCCAGCTATGGTTGATCTCCGTTCCCTTTTCTTCGATCTGCTCAGTGGTATTTTTTACAAATCCGTCCACGGTCAGGCAACGGATATCGGCGCTGCTGCACATATCCTGGAATAAACTTGCAAAGCCAATACCTACAGCTTTACGGGATAATAACACTTCTGTAGGTGTATTCTTCACCGGGTTATTACCGCGTGCTGCTTTAATATCGTACGTGATATTGTTTGCTATCCAGGAATAGATAGCACGGGCCCTGTCTATTTTATCTTCAAATTTTTTGCTGACCACGTTATTGATGGTACCCATGCTCATGCCCTGTAGTGAGCCAAGGCTTTTTACATAATCATCAACGGCTTTAAAATCCCTGCCATCGGTTTGTGCAGATAAGATAAAAGGTGCGCAGGCAATAAGCAGTAAGATGGATCTTTTTAATAAGTAATTCATGTATTAAAATTAAGGTTCAAAAAGTTAATAAAAGCCAAAACGTCTATTTAAAATCAAAAAGTGTAGCCGTGAAAACTCCTCTTTCCCGGTCTTTAAAAATGGCTTTCCAGTTTCCGTTATAACGGATCAGTGACGGCACTGTATAAGTCCCGAATTTTGTCATGATGATCTCCATCTGCACATTAAAATCATAAACCGTAGCATTGTAGCTTAAGGTGTAATTTCTTGCCACTACCTCGTAGGTCTTATCATCGAACCAGGTCGTCATTTCATCAATGATCACCCCGTCTTTACTGCCCGGTTTTACTTTTTGTTTAAAAATATAACAACTGGTATTGTTGTAAACATCCATGTCAATGCTCATGTCATATTTATCCGCCATATCATCATCAAAAATGGCCGTTTTATTACTGATGAAGGGGAGCCCGTTTATTTTTTTACCCGGGTTGAAGAAGAGCATCTTTAATTGCTCCTTGCGTTTTTCCATACCGCTTTTGCCTGATGTGCTGAATTCACGATCTGCTACTATATTGTCTTCTCCGCAAATGGAATCCTTTGTAAAAAAAAGCGAGGCATACATCTGGGCCGTATAATAATTAAAATTGCGGTCAGCATCATAAATATCGCCGGTAAACTGTTCTTCTATAATCTTCATCCGCCGGCAATTATTGCTGCGCACCTGTTTTGTTTTGCTGCGCAGCGTTGCTTTTGGCTCCCCATCGCTGTTGTTCATGCGTATATCGTTTATGGCCGTAAAGCCAAGTACACGCAGGTTGCGGAATGCCTTATAAAATGAAGTATCGTTTTTTATGCGCTCAATAAATACGGGAATATTCAATTTATTGTTGATGACCACCTCGCTGAGTGTGATGGAATTTTTACCAACGATTACGGTACTGTCTGCAGGTGATTGGGCAAAAGCGCCGCTGCAAAACAAAAAACAAAAAAAAGCAGGCATGATATTTTTTATCATGCCTGCAAAATAATCAAAATGGGTTAGAATGAATTATTTTGGAAAGACCATCCGGTAATCTACTTTTATCTTCCCCCTGGAAATATCATCCAGCTTACGCTTCATTAATTTGCGCTTGAGCGGCTTGATATGATCAATGAACAATTTCCCTTCTATATGATCATATTCATGCAGGATCACACGGGCAGTTATGCCATTAAAGGTCCTGGTATGTGGTTGAAAATTCTCATCATTGAACTGCAGGGTGACCTCTTCGTTACGGTAAATGTCTTCCCGTATCTTAGGAATGCTGAGGCAACCTTCGTTGTAAGGCCATTCCTTCCCGTTCAGTTTTACAATGTGTGCATTGATAAAAACGCCTTTGTAGCCCGGGGCATCAGGGTAATCATCCTTTTCATCTTCTTCCTGGTTTGCAAATATCTGCTCGCTGTCCATGACAAATAACCGCACCGGCACATTTACCTGCGGTGCAGCCAGGCCTACGCCATTGCTGTTATACATGGTTTCCCACATATCGGCAATGAGTTTATCCAGCCCGGGATATTCTGCTGTAATATCATCACATACTTTTCTTAATACCGGCGAACCATATGCTACTATCGAAAGGATCATGCTGCAAATTTATGTCAAATGGATTGAAGATATTCCTGGAGGATGATAGTGGCGGCAATAATATCCACATTTTTTTTGTCCCTGCGTTCTTTCTTCTTCATGCCCATTTCCAGCATGGCGTCTTTGGCCATTTTGGAGGTATATCGTTCATCAACGGTTTTAAGGGGGATAGACGGGAATTCTTTCTGTAATTTTTTTATTGCTGTTTCAACCAGGGGCGTACCATGTGTATCTGATTCATCCCAGTTCTTGGGCAGGCCGATGATGATGAGTTCCACCTGCTCCTCAGAAAAATATTTTTTTAAAAAAGGGATGAGCTCTTTGGAGTCAATCGTTGCCAGTCCTGTTGCAATGATCTGTAAGGGATCGGTTACCGCAAGGCCCGTTCGCTTTCCGCCGTAGTCTATTGCTAATATTCGTGCCATGCAATTAACTCCTAAAGAGGAATAATATATCTTTTGTTAGAAATAGATCAAGAATCACAAAGATGCTAAAAACAACTGAAGCAATGCCATTGGTGGTAAAGAAAGCCATATTTACCTTACTCAGGTCATTTGGCTTAACCAACAGGTGTTGATAGATCAATAAGCACATGAACAGGGCAACACCTATCCAGTACCAGGTTCCGAAATGTCCATAAATGCCTGCATACACAACACAGGCGGCGGAAAGCAAATGCAAAAGTTCTGAAACCCGTAGCGCTTTTGTTTTCCCGATTGCTGCAGGGATGGAATGTAATTGGTTGTTCTTATCAAATTCTTCATCCTGCAATGCATAAATGATATCGAAGCCGCTTACCCAAAATAGAACAGTGAATGAAAAAAGGATAGGTAATAAAGCAAACTGCCCGGTAACCGCCAGGTAAGCGCCAATGGGAGCAAGGCTTAATCCAACGCCCAATACCAAATGGCATAAGGCTGTGAATCTTTTGGTATAACTGTAAAATAGGATCACGAATAAAGCAACCGGTGATAAATAAAAGCAGATCCTGTTGATGAAAAAACAACAAACAACAAACATTAAGCAATTGATGATGACGAACAACAAAGCACTGTTTGCTTTTATTACTCCTGCCGGGATCTCCCTTATGGCAGTTCGTGGATTTTTTGCATCGAAGTTCTTATCAAGCCAGCGATTAAAAGCCATCGCCGCCGAACGGGCGAAGATCATGCAGCCGATAACAAAAACCAGTTTTATCAAAAAGAATTTCCAAAGATCAGTGAAGTCTGACATTGTTGTTATTACCTCGCGGAACTCTTTGGGTAAAGAATTTACAGATACGGCCGGATTATAAAAGAGCAGGGCATATGTTCCCAAAAAAAATCCTATCAATGCAAAGGGCATTGCAAAAATGGTATGCGAAAATTTTACGAGAGATAAATATTTTTTTACAGCGGTCATGTTTTTTGAATGTTCAACGCTTAATTTTCAATGTTCAATCAGAGAGTTCACGAGATGCGGCTCCTTACGATCTCCCACAAAACCACACCCGCTGCCGTAGCAATATTCAATGAATGCTTCATGCCCAGTTGGGGGATCTCGATACAGCCATCACATAATTCTATCGTGGATTGCTCAACCCCGCTTACTTCGTTGCCAAAAATAACAGCAATTTTTTCATTAACCCCAAATTCAACCTGCTGGAGCCGGAGGCTGTTCTCTACCTGCTCAACAGCATAGACTTTATACCCTTCTTCTTTTAAGGAATCAATGGCTTCGGGTGAGCTGGCAAAATGTTTCCAGTCAACGCTTTCCTCGGCACCCAGGGCTGTCTTCTTAATTTCTTTATGCGGCGGAACGCAGGTATAACCGGTAATATAAATGGCATTGATCAAAAATGCATCTGCCGTACGAAAAACACTGCCCACATTGTAGGCGCTGCGGATATTTTCCAATACGGCTATGACGGGGATCTTTTCGGTGCGTTTGAATTCTTCAACCGATTTACGGTTCAATTCATCCATGCTTAGTTTGCGCATATAAAATCGATAACACTAATTATTACGAATTACACGAATTGGGTTTGATGATAAAAGATGCACAAAGGTATGCCGTACACGTGAGTGACACAACGATGATGAGCAAAGAAATCCGGTTAAGTACAAAATATATTTATGTCTTTGTTGAGGAGATTGCGTCGGTCATGCTTCCCTCGCAATGACGATCAGATCATCTCACTTTGCAACAAAGGATTTTTTACAGAATCTTTTCTTTCGGCATAGGCCTTGGCTGCTTTGATGAAATGCACAAAAAGCGGCTGTGGATTTTCTACTGTGCTCTTTAACTCAGGATGGTATTGTACGCCAATAAAGAACGGATGATCCGGCAATTCAACGATCTCAACAAGACCGGTGCCGGGATTCTTTCCACTTGGTATCATACCGGCTTTTTCAAAATCGCTAAGGTATCTATTGTTGAACTCCCAGCGATGGCGGTGTCTTTCACTGATCTGTTTCTTACCATAAATAGTGTAGGCCAGGCTGTCTTTTTTAATATCACATGGATAAGCGCCCAAACGCATGGTGCCACCCTTTTTTTCAATGGTTTTCTGGTCTTCCATCAGGTCGATCACCGGATGTGGGGTAGAAGCATCCATTTCTGTTGAATGCGCATCTGTCCAGCCCAATACGTTCCTTGCATATTCAATGACTGCCATCTGCATTCCCAGGCAAATGCCAAAGAACGGCAACTGGTTTTCCCTGGCGTGTTTAACAGCAATGATCTTGCCTTCAACGCCGCGGTTGCCAAAACCCGGCGCCACCAGCAATCCATCAAGGTCTTTGAGTTTTTCTTTTACATTTTCATCGGTGATGAATTCGCTGTGCACATTTACGATCTGCACCTTGCATTCATTTATTGCACCGGCGTGTATAAAAGATTCCAGTATGGATTTATAGGCATCCTGCAGCTCAATATATTTTCCAATAAGGCCAATGGTAACTTTACTGTGCGGGTATTTTAATTTGTCCAGGAAAGCACGCCACTTGGTCAGCTCAGGCGCAGCATAACCATTGATCTGTAATTTTTTCAATACGATAACATCCAGGCCTTCCTGCAGCATCTTTAGCGGAACCTCGTAAATGGTACTGGCATCCATTGCCTCAATCACGGCATTGGTTTTTACATTACAGAACAGGGCGATCTTTTTCTTTAGTTCATCCGTTAACGGATGCTCCGTACGGCAAACGATCACATTCGGATGCACACCTTCCTGGCTCAGCATACGAACACTATGTTGCGTTGGTTTTGTCTTTAATTCTTTTGCAGCTTTTAAATAAGGAATAAGTGTGAGGTGCACCACCATGCAATCCTCTTCGGGTAGTTCCCATTGTATCTGGCGAACGGCTTCCACGAAAGGCAGACTTTCAATGTCACCTACCGTACCTCCGATCTCTGTTATAACAATATCATATTTTCCTTCAAGACCCAGCATGAGCATCCTGCGTTTTATCTCATCGGTAATATGTGGAATGACCTGAACTGTCTTACCCAGGTAAGCACCTTCACGTTCTTTATTAATTACGGTCTGATAGATACGGCCGGTAGTAACATTATTTGCCTGTGATGTTGGGGTATTTAAAAAACGTTCGTAATGGCCAAGGTCTAGATCTGTTTCAGCACCATCATCGGTAACAAAACATTCGCCGTGTTCGTATGGATTTAATGTGCCCGGGTCAACATTTATGTAGGGGTCAAATTTTTGAATGGTTACTTTTAAACCGCGGCTTTGTAAAAGTTTTGCCAATGATGCGGCAATGATTCCCTTACCTAAAGAAGAAGTTACGCCACCGGTAACAAAAATATACTTAGCCATAAAAAATAATTTGCCAACCGCTCCCTGATTTTTTGGGTGCCCGTTGCGTTAAAAATATGACCAGGAAAAATTTTGGATAAACTCTCGGAGGTCATGCAAAGATAAGTGGAATATATTGGCATAGAAAATTTGATCGGGCTTTTGTTGAAAAATATATAGATTTATAGTAAAGTACTAACAGTTTATAAAATTTTAACCTGCATGAGAGTGTTTTTGTTCCTTGTTATTTTAACAGCTAATAGTAAGGCTATTGCGCAAATAGAAGCAAAAACCATAGATTTCAGCAACAAACTGGAAATCAATCTTAAGAACGACAGCACATCAACTTTCCCCCAAAACCTGGTCACTTCCGTTAATGTGATCGATGCACGGGATGATACCAGTGCTGTTGGTTACTATTATATAAGCAGGCACGAAGCGCTAAAGCACGGTATAAAGCGGGGTGATGCAGATGAAAAAGGAACAGATCGCTGGTCAAAGGTTTATTACTGTAAACCTACCCTGGAACAAGGACTGATCGATTGGATGCGTATTTATTTCAAATGCCGTAATTCAGAACGGGAAGCTAACAAACTGCTGCTGGTAATTAAAAAGCTTTGGCTAACACCAGAAGCAGATGCAATGCGGTTTGATGGCGATCCTGGTGCCCAGCCTATGAACGAATGGGATGCCGGTATTGTCTGCAAATTCGAGTTCTACCTGGAGAAGGACAGCATGTTTTACCCCTTGTACAGGATCGATTCTGTGTTTACCTACGAGAAGAAACTTAATGATTTTGCAGGAATGAGATTCGTTGACAATGCTTCTTCTTTCATTGACTCTGCTTTAAAGAGTGCTTTAATTAAGATGAGTAGCATCAATTTTAACGAAGTGATCACCAAAAGAAGGAAGCTTTCAATAAAAGACATAGAGAAGGATTATTTATTGAAAAATGAGTTACCGGTTTTGAATATACCTACATTCAACAAGGGCGTGTATAAAGATTTCGGGGAATTCAAAAAAAATGCGCCGTCAATAACTCAATTTGAGTTCAGGCAGGGACCGATGGGCGATATAGTTTATTTGAAAGAAGGCAATACAGAGTATCCTGCCAGGAAGATCTGGGGATTTTCCGATGGCCTTAATGTTTACATAAATTCAGGAGATAAATATTCAAGACTTACGAGACACGGTAATAGTTTTTATTTTTTTGGAATAAAGGGTGTAAGCAGGAAGTCTAAACATGTTTTCATGCGGTCATCGGGTCTTAATTATGCAAACAATAGCGGGGTTAAAAAAACAGTATATAAACTTGAAACCAAGTATTACCAGCTGGACATGGAAACAGGTGAAGCTTATTAGTTAGTAAAATTCATTCTTCGCCAGGTAATTCCTTACATAGTCACCCACGCCCTTTTCTAAAGAAAAAAAATCATTTGTATAACCTGCAGCTCTAAGCTTATCCATTGCGGCTTCTGTGAAATACTGGTACTTATCACGGATATCCGGCGGGATGTCAATATATTCTATTTGTGGCTCCTGGTCCAAACCGGCATAAGTTGACCTGACCAGGTCGTTAAAGGTCCTGGCCTGGCCGGTTCCCAAATTGTAAATGGCCGAAGCGGGTTGCTTTTCCATCAGCCAGTAACAAACCGCAATAACATCTTTTACATAAACAAAATCACGCAGCTGTTCACCATCTTCATATCCTTCTTTGTGTGACCTGAAGAGTTTGACCTTACCGTTTTGCTTTATTTGATTAAAAGAATGAAAGATAACACTGGCCATCCTGGCTTTGTGGTATTCATTGGGACCATATACGTTAAAGAATTTCAATCCTGCCCAGAACGGGGGATGATCTTCCTGGTGCAACACCCATTTATCAAATTCGTTTTTTGAAATGCCGTAGGGATTAAGGGGGTGAAGCTGCTCTATGATCTCATGGCTGTCAACATACCCCAATTCGCCTTCACCATAAGTTGCGGCAGAAGAAGCATAAACCAGCGGGATCTTATTGATGGTGCAATAGTTCCAGATCTTTTGTGAGTATTCAACATTCAGGTGCTGGTGTATGGCGTAATCAAATTCAGCGGTATCCGTTCTTGCGCCCAAATGAAAAACAAAGGCAACGGGATGCTTCTCTCTTTGTATCCAGTCAAAAAAAGCTTCACGTTCAATGCGTACCAAATATTTTTTGTGCAGGAGGTTAAGGTCTTTTTCTTCCTCTTCAAATTCATCTACCAAAATTAAATTCTCAAATCCCTGCTGATTTAAATAACTGACCATGCAGCTTCCAATAAAGCCTGCAGCGCCTGTTACTATTATGATCGAATTTTTATCCATGATCTTATAAAGCTGCCAATGCATGTTCGCTTTCGTGTCCTGCCAGTAAATTGGCTATTGCATTATCATATTTTTCTTTCCAGTCATTCACATTTCCCCAATCCTGCCCGTTGATATTTACTTTACCGGCTGTTACGGTTCCCAGCCTGGCCGCAGGTATTTCCAGGTTCATTAAAAGTGTTTCCAGTTCTTCGCTCTTTTTTTTGGAAACAGAAACAACCACCCGGCCCTGTGCTTCACCAAACCAATATGCATCAGGCCTTATTTCTTCATAAGTTGCCGTAACATCAAATCCAAGATCCCTGTTAAAGCCGCTTTCAACCAATGTTACGAATAAACCGCCTTCACTCACATCATGTGCGCTTTGAACTATTTTTTGTTTTATCAGTTCAGCAACTGCTTTTTGTAATAAAAATTCTTCATCAAGATCAAAATGCGGTGCAGGAGAAAATTCAACCCCGTGTATCTTGTGTAAATATTCTGATGAATTGATATCGTTCCTGCTTTTTCCAATTAAATAAATATTATCACCTGCCTGTTTAAAATCCATCGTCATCTTATCATCAGCACTATCCAGCAAGCCTACCATACCAATGGTTGGAGTAGGATAAACCGGCCCATCAGGCCCCTGGTTATAAAAACTTACGTTGCCACCCGTTACCGGCGTATCAAATTTTATACAGGCTTCACCCATACCTTTAATGGCATTTACAAACTGGTAATATACCCCGGGGTCATACGGGTTGCCAAAATTCAGGCAGTTGGTAACACCGAGCGGCATTCCGCCACTGCAAACTATATTTCTTGCAGCTTCAGCAACGGCGATCATGGCCCCTTTGTAAGGATCTGCAAAAACATAGCGGCTGTTGCAATCCGTTGTCAGCGCAAGCGCTTTATTGGTTGGCTTTGCTAAAACGATCGCCGCATCACTGGGTGCATTGGTGCTGGCATTACCGGCGCCAACCATACTGTCGTACTGAATATAGATCCATTTCTTGCTGGCAATATTTGGTATTTGTATGAGCTGCTCTGCAACTTCTTTCAAATTTTTTGGAACCGGAATTTTATCAGCATTGAATGCTTTTATTTTCTCCAGGTATTTTGGTTCGGTAAATGTTCTTTCATATTGGGGAGCGCCGCCACCAAGTACCAGCTCCCAGGCAGGTAATTCGGCTTCAAGTTTTCCATCCACGTAAAAATGTAAAAGGCCATCATCAGTAACTTCACCAATCTCGCTGCAGGGAAGGTCCCATTTTTTAAAAACATCGAGTACCAGTTTTTCTTTTCCTTTTTCAACAACCATTAACATGCGTTCCTGGCTTTCGCTCAATAATAATTCCCATGCCTTCATCCCTTTTTGACGGGTGGGCACTTTATCCAGGTCGATCCGCATTCCTGATTCACCCTTTGCGCTCATTTCTGATGTTGAGCAAATGATGCCTGCTGCACCCATATCCTGCATACCAACAACGGCGCCTGTTTGTATCACTTCGAGGCATGCTTCCAGTAATTTTTTTTCCTGGAAGGGGTCACCTACCTGCACAGCTGGTAAGTCTTCAGCACTATCGGCGGTAATATCTGCTGATGCAAAACTGGCGCCGCCAATGCCATCTTTACCGGTTGCGCTCCCAACAAAAAAAACAGGATTGCCTTTTACATTACCGGAAGTAGCAGAAACTGTTCCGCCATTCTTTAAAATGCCAACGCTCATGGCATTTACCAATGGATTTGTATGATAACATTCTTCAAAATATACTTCGCCGCCAACCGTAGGTACGCCAAAACAATTTCCATAATGGCCGATGCCATGTACAACGCCGGCTAATAAGTGTTGTGTTTTTGCTTCGTTGAGGTTTCCAAAGCGTAAAGAATTAAGTGATGCGATTGGCCTTGCACCCATGGTAAAAATATCCCGGTTGATGCCGCCAACGCCTGTAGCCGCACCCTGGAATGGTTCAATGGCCGAAGGATGATTGTGTGATTCAATTTTAAAAACAACGCCATAGCCATCACCGATATCCATCAGGCCTGCATTTTCTTCCCCTGCTTTTACCAGCATTTTTTTTCCGTCACGGGGCAGGGTCTTCAGCCACTTGATGGAATTTTTATAACTGCAGTGTTCGCTCCACATGGCGCTGAAAGAACACAGCTCATTAAAATTGGGTGTGCGCCCGAGCTTTTCTTTGATGAGTTCAAATTCTTCTGCTGTAATTCTTAATTGCTCGGCTGTTTTAACGGTTATTTCCATAAATGCAAAGGAGAAAATGTTGAGAAAGTGCAAAGGTAATGCCTCACGATGTCTTATGTTGAATAGCAAAGCAAATATTTTAACTATCTTCCCACACCGAAAATCTGTTGCTTTGAACTACCTGTTATTCGTTGTTTATCTTGTTCCATTATGCTGGCTGCTGCTGCGGATACCTTTTGTAAAAAAAGCGGGTATCGACGGCAGGGTATTGACAGGCCTCTTTCTTTTTAAAGTTGCAGCAGGTATTGCTATCGGCTGGATCTCGCTCAATATCTATGGCGCAGGTAATGACTACTGGGATCTGAACAGGGAAGGCTGGATAGAGTACCAGCTTTTAATATCCGATCCCCGTGAATACTTTACAAATATTTTCACCTCGCCTTATCCCGCCGGATATGGAGGCATGTTCGGGCCCCTGGATTCTTTCTGGAATGACCTGAAGAACAATATCGTAATTAAGATGCTGTCTGTATTTAATATTTTCAGCCGCGGCGATTATTACATCAACAGTTTATTTTTTAATTTTTTAATTTTCTTTGGCCACATTGCTTTATACCGTGTGTTCATTAAAGTATATCCCGGGCGGTTGATCCGTGCGATCATTGGTTGCTTCCTTTTACCTTCCATGATCTATTTTTCTTCGGGCATACATAAAGACGGGTTGGTGTTCTTAATGCTTGCCATCCTGGTCTATTGTATTTTTTTCTCGCTGCAGCAAAACCGCCTTACAAAAAAACGCATGCTCTTCGCCGGCATAAGCCTGGTAATACTTTTTTTATTAAGAAATTTTATTGTCTTTGCATTGATACCTGCAGCTTTCGCCTGGGTACTATCTGCGAAAACAAAATGGCATCCCTTTAAAAGCTTTGCGATCGTTTATCTTGTGGCGGGCATTTTAGTATTTACCCTGAGTGCTATACCGGGAGTTTTTAACCCTTTGGAAATTATTACCCAAAGGCAATCAGATTATTTGAGTCTTGGCCCGTCAGCAACACAAATTGAACTGAAAACATTATCCCCGGATCTTAAAAGTTTTATGAACAATACCCCTGAAGCACTTAATCATGTGCTGATGCGTCCCTATTTGACAGAATTGCCCGTAGACTCAATTTTACCACTGAGTATAGAACTTGTTTTTTACCAGTTCCTGTTGCTGCTTTTTCTTTTTTTCAGGCAAAGGAATCCCGATCCGGCCAATCGTTCATTTCTTTATTTCGCCCTTTTTTTTAGCTTTAGCGGGCTTTTATTGATAGGTTATATTGTTCCTGCCCTGGGCGCATTGGTACGTTACCGTAGCCTTTATCTCCCCTTTATCATTACCCCGGTGATCTGCCAGGTAGATTGGGGAAAGCTAAAAAGGTTCATTCAAGTTAAAAAATAATATAATCTGAATTATTTTAGCCTGTTTCTTCATTTTTTTTAAAATATCCTCCTAAAAATTGGGTTTATAGAAATAATTAATGTTTTTTTGCTCCTTAAATTAAAAAAAACATGGAATCTTTAAGGTTTAAGGCATTGGATAATTTAAGCAAGGGCGTTCCAAAAGTAAAGGTGGATAGTTCTGCCAGGATCACAGATATCTTTAACGAGAACGTGTTCACACTTGA
>Ga0193708_1000042_pt1 | contig 26413 bp, 22 predicted proteins | sample H3c1metaG_FD_160570 | JGI IMG/M metagenome (GOLD analysis project Ga0193708, IMG submission 160570) | Soil microbial communities from a riparian zone of the East river system, Colorado, United States - H3c1 | ecosystem: Environmental > Terrestrial > Soil > Riparian zone | place: USA: East River...
CTCTAAAAAACCGGCTACTTCCATCGCATTATGGCAATGGCGCTGCATGCGCACTTCGAGTGTTTTCATTCCCATCGTTAATAAATAAGCATCAAAGGGATTACTGTTGCCACCCAGCAAGCGATGCACTTTTGTCATATGGCCGCTCATATGCTCCAGGTCTTTACCGATCAGTGCCCCGCCAATTGCAGTGCCGTGCCCGTTTAAAAATTTAGTGGTGCTGTGAAAAACATAATCAACTCCATACTGAAAAGGTTGTTGCAAGTAAGGTGTGGCAAAAGTATTGTCCACGGCAACGACCAGGTTATTTTCTTTTGCAAGCCTGGTTAATTCCTCAATGTCCACACACTGAATGGTTGGATTGGCAGGCGTTTCCAGGTACATCATTTTTATTTTGCCATCTGCTTTTATTGCAGCGGAGGCAATGTCAGGGTTGCGCAGGTCGGCAATTATTGCTTCGATACCCAAAGCCGGAAGAATTTTTTCAACCAGTTCCTGTGCTCCGCCGTATAATGAGTAGTGCGTTAAAATTTTATCTCCTGCCTTTAAAGTGCCGATCATCAATGTACTTAAGGCTGCCATGCCGCTGGAATGTAAAATTGTTTTTAATGGAATGGGCATACCGGCTTCATCCGTAATTCCAAAACTTTCCAGGGCAGCGATCTTTTGTTCTGCTTCGGTGATGGTAGGATTTCCCCAGCGGCTGTAGATATAACCTTTTTCTTCACCACTGAATCTCCTCATGCCCTGCTCGGCCTCGTCAAATACATAGGTACTGCTGGCATAAATGGGCGTAAGGTGAGAATAATTGGGGTCCTGTTCATGGCCGCCATGTATTGCTACAGAGCTGAATCCGGAGAAGGGGAAATTTTTATCGGCCATGTTGATAATTATTAGTGAAAGATGCGAATGGAATATTTAAATTCGATTGTAAATGTAAGAAAAAGCATGAAGCAACTCCTGCAGCAATGTGCCGCATATACCATTTGGGCCAATCAAAAAATATTTGACTGTATCATAAATCTATCCGACGACCAGATCAACCGTGAGATCGTCAGCAGCTTTAGTTCTATTCAAAAAACAGTTTTGCACATGCTGGATGCGGAATCGGCATGGTGGCAGCGCTTAAAGCTTGAAGAAAAAATGTATGTGCCAAGCGCAGATTTTTCAGATAGCTTTTTAGAACTTGTAAAAAAAGTAAACCAGCAGTCTTTGACCTGGAAAGAATGGGTGGACAGTGCTACTGAAGTACAGTTGCAACACGTATTTGCCTACCAGAATACCAAGAAAGAGCAGTTTAAACAACCGGTATATGAAATGCTCCTGCACCTTTTCAATCATAACACGTATCACCGCGGGCAACTGGTAACCATGCTCAGGCAATTGGGTGTTGATAAGATCCCGCCAACAGATTTTTCAGTTTTTTGCAGGAAGAAGTGAAGGATAGCTTCAAGCTACGAGCCACAAGGGTGCAAGTTTTATATTTCAGGAAGTTTTTTAATTGGAAGCAGCCTTAATTCTCATGCTCCTCCCTTGGAGCTAGCTCCTTGTAGCTGTTCTTAATTATGGTCGATCATCGTCATCTTAACGCCATAAGAACCATCAGCAAAGGCGCCGGGATGGCCGGGTGTAGGAGGCTGGTACTCTATGTGTAAAAAATTGCGGTAAATTAGGCCAATGCCTTTTGCATATTTTTCTTCCCCGATATTTCTTTCACTATATGAATTGGGATCACCCGGGTTACCAATGATCTCGTTCCGCTGGTCAACTTTTAACGTGCTGTCAATGGTAAGAGCACCGAGGGTTATCTTCACATCCAAACTGTCATAAGTATAATCCCAGTCATCCAGGTATTTTACATCAGAGTTTAACGAGTAAGTATCAATATAGCTGTTTCCTTTCCAGCTAAATCCTCCTCTTACGGGAGCTTTTAGTTTTAAAAAGCGGTAGTTGTTCTCAATGAACTCAACTGCAAATTCTGTTTGAACTGCCATGAAGGTATTATCGGGAACCCATGGATTGACGGGTGTTTTACGGATATAACGTATGATGCGGTAAGCAGGCCTGCCAAGGTTATCGGTGATAAGGGCATCTACAACAAGCTTTACCTGGTAGCTGTTAACCACCATCTGCTGACCAAAATTAATGGTTACTGTAGAATCAAGGTTGTAGGTAATATACTTGCCGATCAATAAAGGATAATATTCACTTACTGATGCCGTCTTAAGTTCTTCCGTACTTTTTTTACAGGCACTGAAGATCACTGCAGAAATGATGATCACTAAAAGAAATATCTTCCTCATAAGTTATAATAAGTTACAAATATAGATGCAATTAAACTGAAAAAGGCTGCTCTGTTCTTTGAATGATTCCCCCGCCAATAACATCATCACCTTCATAAAAAACCGCACTCTGGCCCGGGGCCACTCCTTTTACAGCTTCATAAAAACGCACATTAACGCCATTTTCGTATGTATAGAGGTTGCTGAGGGCACCTTTATCTTTATACCTGATCTTGGTAACGGCTTCCATACCGTCAGTGATACCTTCATATTTGATCCAGTTCAGCTTTGTTACTTTCATTTCATGCCTGTTCAGATCTTCTTCTTCTCCAAGCACCACGGTATTTGTTTCGGGGATGATCTCGGTCACAAATGCAGGTTTGCCCAGGGCAATATCAAGGCCTTTTCGCTGCCCAATGGTATAAAAAGGATAGCCCCTGTGTTTTCCTAAAATGTCGCCGCTCTTATTGATGAAATTCCCGCCATTCACTTTTTCTTCCAGTCCCTCAACCTTTCTTTTTAAAAAACCACGGTAGTCGTTATCGGGCACAAAACAGATCTCGTAGCTTTCATTTTTTTTCGCCAGCTCGGGATAACCAAAATCGTGCGCCATCTGGCGGATGTCTTTTTTATGATAGGTTCCCAGCGGCAATAAGGTACGGCTCAGCAGGTCCTGCTGTAATCCCCACAGGGCATAGCTTTGATCCTTTGTATCGTCAATGCCTTTACGGATGAAATACCTTCCATTGGTATGCTGGTGAACCTGGGCATAGTGGCCTGTAGCAATAAAATCACAACCCAGTGCATCGGCCCTTTTCATCAGTGCACGCCATTTAATATGGGTATTGCACATCACGCAGGGATTGGGAGTGCGGCCCGCCATATATTCTTCCACGAAGTTCTCGATCACAAAATCGCCAAACTCATCCCTTATGTCTAAAATAAAATGCGGAAACCCATGCTGTACCGCCGCCTGCCGGGCATCGTTAAAACTATCCAGGTTGCAGCAGCCGGTCTCTTTTTTACCCGTAGTGCCCACACTCGTGGCATAGTCCCATGTTTTCATAGTAATGCCCACTACCTCATAGCCTTCTTTATGAAGCATTAAAGCCGCCACGGTACTGTCGATACCGCCGCTCATCGCCATTAAAACCTTGCCTTTTTTACTCATCTGCCTGCAAAGGTACGAAAATGGGCAGGAGCTTATAAAAGTCAAAAGTTAAAGTCAAAACCCAAAACCTGAGGAGTATAAAACTTTAAAACCATCTTGCATAGCAGAATGTTGCTAACTTTTATCTTTTGACTTTTAACTTTTGACTTATTTTGCATCCATGCAACAATACCTTAAGCTTTTAGAACATATTATTGAGAATGGTACAGATAAAGCCGACCGTACCGGCACCGGCACAAGAAGTGTTTTTGGCTACCAGGCGAGGTTTAACCTGGCTGATGGTTTTCCACTTGTCACCACAAAAAAATGCCACCTTAAAAGTATCATTTACGAATTGCTTTGGTTCCTGCAGGGAGATACCAATATCAGTTATCTGAAAGAACACAATGTAAAAATATGGGATGAGTGGGCTGATGAGAATGACGACCTTGGCCCCGTGTACGGCAAGCAATGGCGCAGCTGGGCTGGTGCTGGCGGGGTAGAAGTTGACCAGGTGAAAGACGTCATTCATCAGATAAAAAATAATCCCGACAGCCGGCGCATGATCATCAGTGCATGGAATGTTGCCGATCTGCCAAAGATGAAGCTGATGCCCTGTCATTGTTTATTTCAATTTTATGTGGCAAACGGAAAACTAAGTTGCCAATTATACCAGCGTTCGGCTGATGTTTTTTTAGGAGTACCATTCAATATTGCATCTTATGCTTTATTAACGATGATGATCGCACAGGTTTGCGGGCTGGAACCCGGAGAATTCGTTCATTCCTTTGGAGATGTGCATTTATACAGCAATCACTTTGAACAGGCCAACCTGCAACTGACAAGAGATCCGTTCCCTTTGCCAACAATGAAAATAAACCCGCAGGTGAAAGATATCTTTGATTTTAAGTTTGAGGATTTTGAATTGCTGAATTACCAGTCGCACCCTGCAATAAAAGCCCCGGTTGCTGTATAAAAATCCTTCGCTCCACACATTATTTTGCCCTGTTCTTCGTTGTACATAAGAGAAATATGTCTTATGAAGAAAACCTTTACGCTTTTATCATTCCTTTTTTGCATTTCAACCGTCGTTGCACAACCTTTAACTGATACCACAATAAAGCTAAAGGAACAGTCGGAAAATGTGATCAAAGAAACTACTATCATTAAAGTAGAAAATTTAGGAGAGGTCATCAATACCGGTAATCCTGAAATGCGCCCCACCATTTCTGCTGATGGGAACCTCCTGTTCTTTATCCGCCAGAACGATCCTTCAAATATTCATTATGCTACCGTTCCCAATTCACAGGATATCTGGTATTCAAAAAGAGACAGCCTGGGAAAATGGTCAAAAGCAAAACACTTAAGCGCAAAAGTAAATGCATCGCAATACAATGCGGTTTACTGGATTTCGCCTGACCTGAATACGATCTTGTTGAAAGGCTCCTTCATCGACGGGCAGTATTATGGTATGGGTGTAAGTATGATCCGTAAAAGAAGAGATAATAGCTGGACGAATGCCGAGATGCTGAAGATCAGGAATTTTGGCAAGTTCAACATGACCCCGCAGATAGGCGCTTCCATGGGGCAGGATGGCAAAACATTATTGTTTTACATGACGGATAAAAAAGGAAGTTTTGAAAATGACCTCTATGTTTCTTTTTTAGAAGGAAATGATATCTGGACCGCACCCAAAAGTTTAGGAAAAAAAATCAACCTGCCCGACTATAACGAGATGAGCCCTTTTATTGCTGCAGATGGCGTTACACTTTATTTCAGCAGCGACAGGCCGGGAGGCATTGGTGAGAATGATATCTGGATGAGCAAGCGTCTTGACAATAGCTGGACAAAATGGAGTGAGCCTGTAAACCTGGGCAGACCCATCAACACCGAAGGGTCAGAAGCATTCTTCACTTTGGATGCAGGTGGTGAATATGCTTACCTCACATCAAGCGACGGTGCTTTTGGTGCAAGCGATATTGTTCGGGTAAAATTATTGGAGAAGGAAATGCCTGATCCGGTTGTACTGGTAAGCGGTAATGTTTATAATGCAAAGACGAAAGAGCCTTTGACCGCATCATTGATCTATGAGACATTGCCGGATGGTACCGAAGTTGGAAATGGCGTCTCCAGCCCGGTAGATGGTTCTTTTAAAATTGTATTGCCTTACGATAAAAATTACAGCATCAGGGCATCGGCAGATAAATTCTTTGCCATTTCAGAGAACCTGAATTTGGATTCACTGGTAAAAGCAGGCTATAAAGAAATTCATAAGGACCTGTACCTGGTGCCGATAGAAATTGGACAGGTGTTCAGGCTAAACAATGTGTTCTTTGATTTTGATAAATATAACCTGAGGCCGGAGTCATATGTGGAACTGGACAGGGTGGTAGGCTTCTTAAATGAATATCCCAATATCGAAATTGAAATGAGCGCCCATACCGATGCCAGGGGTGCTGACGCATATAATATGGTACTGAGCGATAACAGGGCTAAGTCTGTGAGAGAATATATCATATCAAAAGGAATTGCTGCATCGAGGATTATATCGCGGGGTTATGGTGAAACCAAACCTGTTGCAGATAACAGCAATCCTGATGGGTCCGATAATCCTGAGGGACGGCAGTTGAACAGGCGTGTTGAATTCAAGATATTGAAGAATTAAAGCCGATAAAGTTACTCTTATGAGATCTGTCATGTCGGCGAAAGGAAATATCTATTGATAGTTAGTAATACAGATTTCTCCTTCGTCGAAATGACAAGTAGGAAAGGAATTCCTTACTTTTACTTTCTTTATTCTTATGATCTCACTCGTCGTCGCTGCATCCACCAACAACTGCATTGGTAAGAACAACCAGTTACCCTGGCATTTGCCCAATGATCTTAAATTCTTTAAAAATACAACCTGGGGTATGCCCGTAGTGATGGGCCGTAAAACATTTGAATCAGTAAATAAAACCCTTCCCGGAAGATTCAATATAGTTATCACAAGGCAAAAAGACTGGAATGCTGAAGGCGTGATCGTAGCTTCAGACCTGGAGGATGCATTCAAAAAAGCAGCCGAAACAAACTGTAAAGAAACCTTCATAATCGGCGGCGGGGAAATATTCAGACTTTCTATTGAAGTTGCAGATAAGATCTACATGACCCGTGTACATACAGAACTTGATGGCGACACTTTTTTCCCGGTCATTGATGAAAATAAATGGCAGTTAATATCAAACCAGGATTTTAAGGCTGATGAAAAACATAAGTTTGATTATTCCTTTCAAACCTGGATAAGGAGATCATAATTTTTAATTTTTAATTTTTAATTCTTAATTGTATAACCGTTTCCAATTAGCCAAAAAATATCTTCACTATTTCCTTACTGCCTCCAATGGTAAGGGGCACGGCATTCATTCTCCCTTCGTGTTTGACTTTGTAAAAAATGTATTGCGGGATAAAACGGAAAACAACTGGTATCTCATCATTGAAACAGCGCGGCAAAAACTGCTGAAACAAAAAGCAGAAATAGAAGTAGTTGATCTTGGAGCAGGTTCTGCCGTGATGAAAACAAACAAAAGGGCAGTGGCTGATATTGCAAGATCATCTTTAAAACCCAAAAAGTTTTCGCAGCTTTTATACAGGATGGCAAATTACTATCAGCCTGAGACCATATTGGAACTCGGTACTTCATTAGGCATTACCACATCCTATCTCGCAGCCGCTGATCCAAATGCCAAGGTTTATACGATCGAAGGATCGCCGGCTATTGCCAATATCGCACAAATAACCTTTGATCGCTTTGATCTTAAGAATATCGAACTCATGACCGGTAATTTCAATGATCTATTGCCCGGTCTTTTGGCAAGACTCCAGACGATCGGCCTCGCTTTTATAGACGGTAATCACCGCAAAGAACCAACCCTGGATTATTTTCAGCAACTGGTAAAACACTCAGCCGCTACTTCGATATTAATATTCGATGACATACATTGGAGTACTGAAATGGAAGAAGCCTGGGCCGCCATTCAGGAGCATCCATCCGTGACCCTCACCATTGACCTGTTCTTTATCGGCATCGTTTTTTTGAATCCTGATTTTAAGATAAAGCAGCACTTTATAATCAGGTTTTAAGGCAAAGCGTATGATAATAATGTAAAATCTTAAAAACGGAAGCCCGTCTTTGGGAGGCCGGGGCAATTTTTGCTACCTTCGCAGCAATTATTTTTTCTTATGACAATTGGCGTTTTAAAAGAATCACCTCAGGAAACCAGGGTCTCTTTACTTCCGGAACACGTAAAACTCCTAAAAAAATGGAACCTGGATGTATGTGTTGAGAACAATGCAGGCGCTGCTGCTTTTGCTGCAGATGATAAATATGCAGAGGCCGGTGCAGCAATAAAGTCGCGGAACGAGGTTTTACAAAGCAGTGACCTGGTCTTATCAATAAATCTCCCGGATAGTTCTGAGATCGAAAACCTCAAGCCAAAGATCATATTAGGTGTTTACCAGCCATTGTTCAACCCTGCCTTAATGAAAAAACTGGCGGCAAGAGGCCTCACCGTTTTTAGTATGGATATGCTGCCGCGTACCACCAGGGCGCAAAGCATGGATGTATTGAGCAGCCAGGCAAATATCGCCGGTTATAAAGCCGTGCTGTATGCAGCGAATTTATTTCCAAAATATTTCCCGATGTTCATGACATCGGCAGGAAGTATCCCTCCTGCAAAGCTTTTGATATTGGGTGCAGGCGTTGCAGGGTTACAGGCCATTGCTACCGGAAGAAGACTGGGTGCCATTGTAGAAGTATTTGATACAAGGCCCGCGGTAAAAGAAGAAGTGATGAGCCTCGGGGCAAAATTCATAGAAGTAGAAGGCGCAGCAGACGCAAGCAAGGCCGGCGGGTATGCCGTTGAACAGAGCGAGGATTTTATGAAGCACCAGAAAGCAAAGATCGCAGAGAGTGTTGCAAAAGCGGATATTATTATTACAACAGCACAGATACCCGGTAAAAAAGCACCCGTGCTGATCAGCACGGAAATGATGGAAGCAATGAAAAGCGGTTCTGTTATCATTGATCTTGCAGCGGCAACGGGTGGTAACACGGAACTAACAAAGAATGATGAGACCGTAAATCATAATGGTGTAAGCATTGTTGGCAATTCAAATTTACCCGCCAGCATGCCAAGCGATGCAAGTAAACTTTATGGAAAAAATATCCTGAACTTTTTACAGTTAATGATCGATAAAGAGGGTAAGCTAAATTTGAATTTTGAAGACGACCTGGTAAAAGGGAGTTGTATAGTGTATGATGGTGTGATCACAAATGAAAGGATCAGCGAATTAACGGATTAACTTTTATAAAAAACTCAGCATGGAAAATATTTTAAACTGGATATCAGCCAATCAGGAGATCATCTATGTAGTGATCCTGATGATCTTTGTTGGTATTGAAGTGATCGGGCGGGTGCCCAGTGTATTGCACACGCCTTTAATGAGTGGCGCCAATGCCATACACGGTGTGGTTGTTATAGGCGCCATAATCATTATGGGCAAGGCAGAAGCAGATAATTACCTGGCGCTGGTACTTGGATTTCTTGCGGTAGTGCTGGGGACTTTAAATGTTGTAGGTGGATTTGTGGTTACCGATCGCATGCTGGAAATGTTTAAGAAAAAGAAATAACACGAATACGGATTAACTAATTAACGGATTAACGTTTTAACGATCAACGAACCAGATGGAATTCAACATACTTACACTTTGCTATCTTATTGCTTCGGTAACTTTTATCATTGGGCTTAAAATGCTTTCCAATCCTGTATCAGCACGCAAAGGAAATTTACTGGCGGCTTTTGGAATGGGCATTGCCATCATCGGTACCATTTTTCTTTATGAAAACGAAGGACATAAATTGCATAATTACGCATGGATATTCGGCGGCCTATTGTTTGGAGGTATTATTGGCACACTAGCTGCAAAAAAAGTAAAGATGACGGCCATGCCGGAGATGGTGAGCATGTTCAACGGAATGGGCGGCGCATGTGCGGCATTGATATCGATAGTAGAGTTCAATCATCTTTCAAAAGAATTAGCGGATGGTACAAAAAATGTTGATGCGGCACAACCCACCGTGTTAATTATCGTATTGGGGTTGATCATTGGCTCTGTATCTTTTGCGGGAAGTATGATCGCATGGGGAAAATTGAATGGCAAAGTGAAAGACCTGAGCTTTACCGGCCAGAATATTCTTAATCTTATGATTCTTGGACTAGCATTGGCAGCGGGTGCGTACCTGGTAATAGATCCCACGCAAAGTTTTTTATTGTATACAATTTTAATTTTGTCATTGGTATATGGTGTATTCTTTGTTATGCCCATCGGCGGCGCAGACATGCCCGTTGTTATTTCTTTACTCAATTCTTTCACCGGCGTGGCAGCAGCCTGCGGCGGATTCCTTTACGATAATAAAGTAATGCTTACCGGTGGTATCCTTGTTGGTGCGGCAGGTACACTGCTTACCATTTTAATGTGTAAGGCAATGAACCGCTCTTTGCAAAATGTCCTGATCGGTTCCTTCGGCGGAAACAAAACCGCAGGTGCAACAGGCAGCAAAGACCAGGGACATTATAAAGAAATAAGCTTAGCCGATGCTGCGATGCTGATGAGCTATGCCAATAAAGTAATGATCGTTCCGGGCTATGGCCTTGCTGTAGCACAGGCACAACACGTTTGCCACGAATTGGAAAAAATATTGGGCGAAAAAGGCGTGGAAGTAAAATATGCGATCCATCCTGTAGCGGGACGCATGCCCGGCCATATGAACGTTTTACTGGCAGAAGCCGATGTGAGTTATGAAAAATTACTGGAGATGGAAGACGCCAATGATGAATTCAAGACCTGTGACGTGGTACTGATACTCGGGGCCAATGACGTGGTAAACCCGGCAGCAAAAAATGATCCTGCCTCTCCCATCTACGGCATGCCCATACTGGAAGTGGAACTTGCAAAAAATGTTATCGTAAATAAGCGCAGCATGAAACCCGGTTATGCCGGTATAGAAAATGATCTTTTCTTCCAGCCCAAAACATCCATGCTCTTTGGCGATGCGAAAAAAGTATTGCAAGATCTGTGTGCGGAAGTTAAATTGGTTTAAGGTTTACATTTACCAACTCTTGTGGTTCTATTAAATATCGTTGTGTTACACAGGGCTTACCTTATTAACAAATATTTGAACATTTAGGTTAGTATATTTATGCAACCTGTAAAGTATGTTTCGCCTCAGAATTCTTATTGTTGTTTTTAATTTTGCCTCACTTGACAGTTATGCTCAAAATCTTTTTGCCAATCCTGGTTTTGAAGACATTAATATTTGTACAGAATATCATGCAAGTTGTGCTCCCGAAGCATGGTTCCATATCCCGGCTACTGTTTACCCGGTAAAGGGACGTTTTGCACAAAGGCCGGTGCTGGGCCATATGCTTATGGTGCTGCCTGTAGCAAGTGTGTTGCCCGGGTTTAATGATAAAAGACGCTTTGTTTATAGCATGCTTACCTGCCCGCTGGTGAAAGGTGAAAAATATAATCTCTCGTTTTATATCGCAGCAGCAGCAGGGAGACCTTTTGAAAAGCTGGATTTTTATTTTTCTGACAGGGAACCTACATTGGGCAGCTTTAATGTGTTGAACAAGACACCTACTTTCAGCCTAACCGAACAGCACATTGATGCCGTTTATAAAACGGTATGGCATCATGTTCAATATGAATTTACTGCAGGTACAAACTCGCAATTCTGTGTGATAGGGAATTTTTTTCCACTGCGACATGTTTATGAAATGAAAGATGCTATGAATGCGAGCGGCGATATCTTTTATTTTATAGATGAGATAACTTTAAAACCTCTTTCCGATAACAACCTGTGCCCCGGTTATAATGATAATATTAAAAAAAATTATGCCCAGGACTACCGGCACACAAATGATATCACCGTTATAAAGGATACGCCTGTCATTCCAAAGAAACCCCGATTCATAAAAGATACTGTAACAATACCTTCTGTTTTATTTGATGTGAACAGCGCTTTGATAAAACCCGCTATTATTAAGATCCTGGATAGCATGGTTGATAAGATCGGTAAATTAAAGGTTGCCAAAATTGAAATTAACGGCCATACTGATAATACCGGGACTATTGTTAAAAATGAAGCTTTATCATTATCAAGGGCAGAAAGTGTAAGAAAATATTTAGCCGAGAAATTACCGAAGTTTTCAGAACAGCTATTTGTTGCAGGAAAAGGGCAGGATTTTCCTGTAGCGGATAATAATACCGAGACTGGCCGAAGTAAGAACCGGCGGGTCGAAATAATTTTAACCTTCGTCAAAATAGAAAACTAACATGCCTGTGTTCACCCATCCCAAAGATTATATTTTACTATCTTGTAAATAAAATGAGTCATGAATAATATGGGGATCAAAAATTATCTGTGTTTATTAATAACAATAGCTGTATTATTTGGTGCCTGTAAGCAAAAGCCCCAGGTGCTTACAAATGAAGAGTCTATAGCTTTTGCAAAAGAAATTCAAAGTTCCATGAAGAAAGGAGAAGGTGAATTCCTGGATAATTCTTTTGAAAAAGATGCATTTATTGAAAAAATGAAATTGCCCAATACACGGGATGCTAAAGAATTCGGAAAAGGTATAGTGAAAAAATTAAACCTGGGAAAACAAATAAGCAGCTCATTAAGCGACCAGGATAGCTTTGAATTCATTAAACACTATGTAAAGGATGGGACACATCACGTGATCTTCAGGCTGCATGGCGTTAAGGAGGGTACACTTAATTATCACGATTATGAATTGATAAAGACAGGAAATAAAGCCAGGATCGCGGATGTGTATATTTATTTAAGTGGTGAAATGCTGACAGAGACCATGCATAACCTCTTTAACAGTGTTTTTGAAAAAAGCAATGACCCCGAACAGCAAAATCTTACAGGGGCAGGGGACATGAAAGAAATAAAACAACTGATGAACCGGGGAAAAAATGCTGAAGCAAAAAAAATGTATGATGCCCTGCCAGCCTACCTGAAAAAATCAAAAGCTGTACTGTTATTTGATATACTTATCTGTTCCAGTCTTTCCAACGAGGAATATGCAGAATCAATAAGGAACTTCCAGGAAAAATTCCCCAATGAACCTAATATGAGCCTGATGATGATCGATGGTTATTTTTTACAAAAGGAATATCCAAAAATGCTTGAAGCCATAAATGCCCTTGATTCACAAATAAACAAAGACCCGCTTTTGGATTATTACCGCTATTTATCATACAACCTGATGTCGGATGATAAAAATGCCAGGATATGCCTGGCCAGGCTTGTAAAAAATATGCCCGATTTTCAAAAAGGCTACCAGGAGTTAATTGCAGTGGACCTGGAAGCCAAGAATAAAACTGAAGCGGATTCCCTAATTAATATCTACCGTAAGAAGCCAAGGTTCAACCAGGAAGAATTAAATACGATCATCAGTTATTACGAGTAAGTAATTATTTTCTGCATTTCTGTCATTACTTTACATCACCCTGTTTTTCGATAATGAACTGCATGATAGTTTCCAGTTCCACGCCTGCCCGCTGCATGGCATCCATGATTTCATCACGGTTTACATTGGCCGCAAAGGCTTTTTCTTTAAAACGTTTTTTAATGCCCTTTAGTTCCATGCCGGCATAAGCTTCAGGCCTCATTAGGCTATATGCGTGCGTTAAACCACTCAGCTCATCAAAGGCATAAAGCATTTTGTCCATTTTCGTTTCAGGCTGTACTCCAAAATGATTGGGTCCATGACTGGCAATGGCCCTGATAATTCCGGGGTCAATATCCCTGGCCTCCAGTTCTTCAATAATTCTTTTGCAATGTTCTTCCGGCCATTGATCCCAATCGGCATCATGCAATAAGCCGGCCATTTCCCAGCGCCATTGATCTGCCTCATTCAATCCTTCTTTTTCTGTAGCCCAGCATTTCATTAAATAAGCTACCTGTTTCATGTGGAGCCGGAGTCTTTCATTTTTTACCCATTCGGTTAACAGGTGCCAGGCGTCTTCCCGGGTTAATACATTACCGGCATTTGCAGGATCCCCGAAATCAGAGCGGTTTAATAATAATGACATGGCAGCGTTAATTAATAAGTGTAAGCGAAAATAGAAATTATCAGCTAACTTCAGTCGCACATTTAAATAAAAATAATTGAACAGCCTTCCAGCGGAATTGATCCGATCGTTGCGTAATTTAGAAAGCTTTAATGAAGAAGCTTTTAAAGCAGTGCATCAGTCTGGTGGCCAGATAACTTCTATACGGGTCAACCCTGCTAAAATTATCGATTCTCAATTCTCAATTTTCAATTCTCAGCTCGCGGCTGTTCCGTGGAGCTCAAACGGGTATTATCTTCCGGAGCGTCCTTCCTTTACTTTAGATCCAAGCTTCCACGCAGGCGCTTATTATGTGCAGGAAGCAAGCTCTATGTTTTTGGAGGAAGCATTGAAGCAGGCGGTTGATCTTTCAAAATCCATTAAGGTTTTAGACCTTTGCGCAGCGCCGGGCGGAAAATCTACCTTGATCCAATCCATCATTTCAAAAAATAGTTTACTGGTAAGTAATGAGGTAATAAAAACCAGGGTAAATATCTTATCAGAAAATATTACCAAATGGGGCGCAGCTAATGTGATCGTCACAAACAATGACCCATCAGACTTCCGGCGGCTGGAAAATTATTTTGACGTAATAGTAGTGGATGCGCCATGCAGCGGCAGTGGTTTATTCCGTAAGGATCCAAATGCTATTGAAGAATGGAGTGAAAATAATGTACAGCTTTGCGCACAGCGCCAGCAAAGGATACTGGCAGATATATTCCCATCTTTAAAAGCAGGTGGCGTTTTAATTTATTCTACCTGTTCTTATTCACAGGAAGAAGATGAGGAGATCGCTGATTGGCTGACCGGCCAGCTGGCAGTGAGCAGTTTACAGTTAACGGTGGATAAAACATGGGGTATGGTTGAAACGAGATCAGGAAAACAAGGTGCTTATGGCTATCGTTTTTACCCCAACAAAGTAAAAGGCGAAGGATTTTTTATTGCCGTATTTAAAAAGCCAGGTGATACAGGAGTAACTAATGAAGCCAAAAGGCAAAAATCAAAAACAAAAAAGAATGCAGATAAGATCACTGCAAAAGAGATCGGGATACTTAAGCCTTACCTGGGCAATGCCGGTGACTTTTTCTTTATCAAACAAAATGAAGAAGTGATCGCCATGCCGGCACACCTGGAAAATGAACTGGGAATTATTCAATCGGCGCTATACATAAAAAAAGCAGGCGTAAAGCTGGGATCTGTTATACGCGATGAATTGATACCCGCTCATGAACTGGCAATGAGCAATATCATTGAACTCTCCCTGCCCCGTCAGGAAGTGAATAAAGAAACAGCTTTGCAATACCTGAGAAAGGAAGAAATAAAAATTGATACCGGCCACAAGGGATGGATTTTATTAACGCATCAACAAATGCCAATTGGCTGGATCAAAGTTATTTCCAATCGTATTAACAATTATTATCCTAAGGAGTGGCGCATTCTTAACAAGTAAATGGACCAATAAACCAACTAATTTTTGCATATTTGCAATCATAATCCTTTTGAAAATGAAAAAAATATTAAGTCTTTTGTTCCTCCTGCCATTGTTCGCAATAGCACAGAACAAAACCCATACGGTTGGGCCAAAGGAAAGTATTAGCAGCATTGGCCGCCTTTATGAAGTGAACGGAAGGGTACTTGCCCATTATAATAATATAGATTATGAAAAAGGCCTAACGATCGGCCAGGTTTTAAAGATCCCGCCAAAGGGAACAACTCTTCCTGCCGAAGCCAAACCTATAGTAATAGAACCTGGTAAGACAGAACCTGTAAAAAAGGTTGTTACGCAAACCGAAACAACGGGCTCACCCATCTACCATAAAGTTGGAAAAAAAGAAACGCTGTATCATATCAGCACATTGTATGGTAAAGTGCCGATAGATGACCTGAAGAAGTGGAATAATCTTACCGGTGACGGGGTAAATGAAGGTGTGAACCTGATCGTTGGCTATACAAAGCCTGGAAACGAAGCAAAAGCCCCGGTAAAAGAAAATACAGATAAAGCAAAAAAAACCGACCCCGGTCCGCCTCTTATTAATCCTGAAACTTTCCCGCCGGTAAAGGCACCTGTTGAAAAGCCAAAAGAAAAAGTAAGTACTGAACCGAAAACCGCAAAGGATTTTAGCGGTGGTGCATTTAAAAGCCTGTTTACATCTCAGGGCAGCAACAGGTCAACAGTTAATGAAGAGGGTACGGCTGCTACATTCAAAAGCACCAGTGGCTGGAATGACGGGAAATATTATTGCCTGCACAATACCGCACTGCCCGGCACGATCATTAAGATCACCAACAAGGCCAATGGAAAATCCATTTATGCAAAAGTGCTGGATGTAATACCGGATATAAAACAAAATGCAGGACTGGTGATCCGTCTCAGCAATGCCGCTTCGGGTGAGCTTGGCGCTGCTGAAAATAATTTCAATTGTTCTCTTAATTATTCAAAATAAGAAAATATGAAGCGGTTTTTTCTATTATTATTTACAGCAGTAATAACAGCGGTTTCCTTTGCACAAAAAGATGTGAAGACTGCTGAGCCGAAATCAGCAAATACAAAGGGTAATGTATCAAATACTAAAGCCACAGGAGAAACTCCCGGGACCATTACTCCTAAAATTGCTGCCTTAAGCGGCAGGACTGCCAGTGCAGATCCCAAACCCGTTTCAGAAAATTTTACCGTCATAAAAGCTGTTGCCGCGACTCCTGTAAAAAACCAGGCAGCCACCGGCACCTGCTGGAGTTTTTCCACCACTTCACTGGTAGAAAGCCAGGCCATGAAAAATAATTCAGGAGAAATTGACCTGAGTGAAATGTTCACGGTCAGGAATATTTACATTGAAAAAGCAAAGAATTACGTTTTAAGACAAGGGCATACACAATTCAGCGAAGGCGGATTGGGACACGACCAGATACGTGCCATTGCATTATATGGTGCCGTACCTGAAACTGTTTACAGCGGGTTAAAAGCCGGGAAGTCATCTCATGACCATCAAAAATTATTTACCGACCTGAAGACATACCTCGATGACCTGATGAAGCAAAAACCGCTGCCCGAGAACTGGCTTAATGGATATATAGCTATTTTGGATTCTTCCATGGGCGTTCCGCCACTGCAGTTTGGTTCTATGGGTGAAGTTTACAACCCCCAATCATTTGCTAAGAACGTACTTAAGTTCAATCCCAATGATTATGTGAACATCACGTCTTTCACGCATCACCCTTACTATGAGCCTTTCGTTCTGGAAGTGCCTGATAATTTCAGCAATGGCGCCTACTATAACCTGCCATTGAATGAAATGATACAACTTACCAAAGATGCATTGATGAATGGTTATTCACTGATGTGGGATGCTGATGTAAGTAATATAGGCTTTTCGCAGGAAAGGGGTGTGGCCGTTACTGCTTATGAAATGGGTAAAGGAGCAATCAAAAACGAAGTACCATCCGGCGATGCTGAAGAAGTAAAATTGGATGCAAAGCTGAGGCAGACCTTATTCGAAAATCTTACAACGCAGGACGATCACTTAATGCATATTACCGGGCTGGGAAAATCACCAACCGGCACGCCTTATTTCCTGGTGAAGAATTCATGGGGCGAGATGGGCCCGTATAAAGGGTACATAAATGTTTCTGAAGCTTATTTTGCGATCAATACCATCAGCCTGGTAGTGCCAAAAGCAGCGTTGAGTAAAGCGATGCTGGAAAAGCTGAAGATAAAATAAGGGGTCTTTCAAAAACCCGATCATGCTGCCATCACGGGGCAGGAAGGATCCCCTAAAAGTGGTATCCCCTTAAAAAGTCCTCAACGTTCATTTTTTTCTTTCCTTCAAGCTGTAATCCCTTTACTAGGATATACCCGTCGGCGCAGGCGAATTTTAAAAATGTCTTTCCATCAGTTCCAACAGCGCCCGGTGTGGTTTCAACAGGTACGATCTGTTTTTCACTCCTGTAGATCTTAAGCATTTTTCCTTTGAGCATTATAAAAGCGCCGGGAAAAGGGGAGAGGCCTCTTATGAGGTTATGAACTTCTGCTGTTGTTTTTGTAAGATCGATCCTGCAGGTTTCGGTAAATATTTTTGGAGCGTGTTTTAGGTTTGCTGTTTGTTGTTTGTTGTTTTGCGGAGTTTCGGTTAAGATGCCTTCTGCTAATCCTTCAATAGTTTTAAGCAAAAGCCCAGCACCGATCTCTTTCATCCTGTCATGAACTTCTCCTGCTGTTTCATTTTCACCAATGGGAAAAGCTTCCTGCATTAAAATATCACCGGTATCAATTTCGTGTTTTAGTTTGAAAGTAGTTACACCGGTTTCTTTTTCGCCATTGATAACGGCCCAGTTGATGGGCGCTGCGCCCCGGTACTGTGGCAACAAAGAACCATGAAGATTCACAGAACCCATGGGCGGCATATTCCAGATCAGTTCCGGCAGCATACGAAAAGCAACCACAACCTGCAGGTCAGCTTGCAGCGATCTTAATTCATCCACAAATTCCGGGCTCTTTAATTTTTCAGGTTGTAAGATGTTCAATCCTTTTTCGAGTGCGTATTTTTTTACAGCGCTTTGTTGTAATTGTAATCCCCTGCCCCCGGCTTTATCAGGAGCAGTTATCACACCCACGATATTACAACCGGCATCTACCAGTTTTTTCAATGATTCCGTCGCGAATTCCGGCGTGCCCATAAAAATGATCTTTAGCGATTGAAAATCTTTCATTGCTGCGAAGGTAAATAAATCAAGCCAACAGGCCTCCCATTCCTATCTATAGCTTGTTTACCTTTATCACTTTTATTTTCCCGTTGCCATTGTACTGCTTACATCTAACTGGGCCGACAGAGCTGGTGTAGTGGTGCCAATGCCTACATTTTGTGCTGCAACGACCATACTGAATGAAACAGCAATTAGAATTGCAAGTATCTTTTCCATAAACTATTTCTTTAAAATTTGTTCAAGCATTTTTCTCTGTTCATCAATTTGTTTTTGCTGTTCTTCCATTTTTTTATTTTGTTCTTTTATAGATTCTATCAGCAAGGGAACCAGCCTTGCATAGTCCACACCCTTGTAGCCATCTTTTTCATTCACCGCTTCAGGAATGATCTTTTCTACATTCTGCGCCAGCAAACCTATCTGCCTGCCGGGCTGAAAATAGTTTTTTGCAAATTCTGTTGTTTTCATTTCATACTCCACACCGTTTAGTTGCATTAATTTTTGTAAGGGAGAGCTTATTGCAGTAATATTCTGTTTGAAGCGTTCATCGCTTGCATAGGTAGTGCCGTTCACCCAAAGACTACCCAACACGGAAAAGGCATACACCCCGTTCCTTTGTGCTAATGCGTTCTCCGTGTATACACCAAAATTATCCTGTGTGCCAAAACTCACTTTAGCCCCGGGGTTATCGGAATGTAATCTTAATTCGTTTGCATAAACACCAATACCTACATGACCAACCGCGCCGGGATATAGTAATATTTTTTCACCCAATGTTGCAGGAAATGAAAGCGGGTTTATCGGATTATTGTTGCCAATACCTATATTGCCGTTTTCTTTGATGATGAATCTTCCGCCGGCAATTCCTGGTTTATCCACGAGAACTTCTCCAAACCCACCTACACTTAGTGCCGTGCCTCCGCCAAAAGCAGATGGCCCCTCTACCCGCAAAGCGCCATTGCCCACATGAAGCATATGCGTTGGATTGATGAGGCCAATGCCCGTATTACCATTTCGCAGAACAGTAACCGCATTTGTCCTGGTTATATTTGTTGCCCCATTGCCGATTTGAAAGACCCGGTCGCTAAGTGCTTCCGATACGGGGTTCGGATTATCAGTAATGTCGTTATAAATACCAAAAGCAGCAGCAGCCTTTGCCTTTGCCTGTACACTGAAGCCCATAGCTGCAGATGCGTCGCCCAGTGCATAAGAGAAATTTCCCGCTGCAAAAGAAGTAATACCCGATGCCTGGGTATTGCTGCCCACGGCAAATGAAATATTGCCGATCTTGTTTTTATCCCAGCTGTCGTTGATGATATTTCCCGCACGGAAAGAAGCTTTATCTGCATACCACATCATACGGTTACCTGCGCCGCTAACAGGTGTATTGCCCGGGCTTGCAGGTAAGATGTCGGGAGCCGTGAATATCACGCTGCTGTCTGCAACATGCAGGCGTGCAATGGGTGTGCTGGTGCCAATGCCAACTTTCACAGCATCAGCGCCCGTGCCACCCAATACCAAACTATTACTTGCCGAGACCTTTGCATTATACCCAATGGCTGTTGCATTATTAAGATTTACCGAGTTTACATCTGCAGCAAATCCGATCGCTGTATTATTACTTCCCGTGCTGTTGGTAAACAATGCACCTGTACCCAGGCCGGTATTCCTTGCACCTGCGGTATTAGTGGTGAGGGCTAAAGTTCCTACGGCAGTGTTTTCAGTTCCCGTATTATTCTGGAACATGGAATTCAGGCCCATTGCTGTATTGGAATGCCCGATTGTATTATTGATCAGCACGCCTGTGCCATTTGCTGTATTTTGATAACCGGTGGAATTACTTCTTAATGCATTTGCACCGGTTGCCGTGTTGTAAAAGCCGGTAGTATTTGCAAATAATGCTGAGTTGGCCGAGGCGTCATAAGTATTTACAACACCCACGCCGTTGTTATATAAAGCACTGTCGCCAACAGCTACAAGGTTGCTTCGATCGGTATTTCTCACCAAGGCTTCAGTACCGATCGCCACATTACTATAACCGGTTGTATTGCTGTTTAAAGCATAAAACCCCGAGGCAGTATTATTATTACCGATCGTATTTTGAGCTAATGCAGCGTTACCGATACTTGTATTATTGCTTCCTGAGGAGTTGTAAAACATGGAGTTTAAACCCATAGATGTATTAGCGTCACCAGTGGTATTGCCGATCAATGCCCCTGTCCCGTTCGCGGTATTTTGAGCACCCGTTGAATTACTTCTTAATGCATTTGAGCCGGTTGCCGTGTTGTAGTAGCCGGTGGTATTTGCAAATAATGCTTTTGAGCCGAATGCTGAGTTCTCTGTGGCCTCATAAGCATTTACAGCACCCATGCCGTTGTTATACAAAGTGCTGTCACCAACAGCTACGAGGTTGTTACGGTTGGTATTGTTCACTAAGGCTTCAGTACCTATAGCAACGTTACTATAACCGGAAGTATTGAAATATAATGCAGCATACCCGGTGGCGGTATTGTTATTGCCACTTACATTAGATCCCAATACAGAATTACCTATGCCTGTATTCCTGTTGCCCGTACTGTTGCTTATCGCTGCAAAATTTCCGATCGCGGTGTTATTATTTCCTATGGTATTTTGAAACATTGCATTAAGACCCATTGCGGTGTTTGAACTACCAATAGTGTTACTGATCAGTGCTCCGGTACCATTGGCTGTATTCTGTGCTCCGGTTGTATTATTCTTTAATGCATTTTTGCCGGTTGCCGTATTAAAATAACCTGTGGTATTGGCAAACAGCGCTTTTGAACCTATGGCAGTATTTTCGATCCCATGTGCTGCATCTGTAGCACCGGTACCATTATTAAAAAGAGCGGAATCACCAACCGCCACGAGGTTGCTGCGATTGCCGCTATTAAAAAGTGCGCCTGTGCCGATGGCAATATTTGAATAACCGGTTGTATTAAAATACAAAGCAGTGTATCCGATCCCAACATTACTGCTGCCGGAATTGTTATAACGCATTGCATCGCTTCCCATCGCAGTGTTCTGACCACCGGTAGTATTCAGGTGCATGGCCAGCTGGCCTGTTGCGGTATTCTGGCTCCCGGTGGTATTGGAGTACAAGCCAAAAGCTCCGGATGCTGTATTGTAAGAACCGTTTGTATTAAACCTTAAAGCACTCCAACCCAGGCCTGAATTATTTTCACCTGCTTTATTACCGGAAAGGGATTTAAAACCTATGGCGGTATTCCAGGTACCTGTGGTAGTCGAGTCGAGTGTTCTAAACCCGAATGAAGTGTTATTCGTGATCGTATCAACATAACCGGAACGTACATTATTCACTCTTATGATAAAAGGTTTGGCATCCCGCGTTCCTATAAAATTTGTGGCTGAATCAATTCCTGAGTTTCCCGATAAACTCCATCCGCTTGCAGCAAGAATGTTTTGCCAGTCAGGAACTGCGGGACTTCCCATATTTACCAGTAAGTGGTTATTGACTGTATCCAATACAAGCAGCCCTTTGGCAGGATTTGCAATAGCCGTAACATCGGCAGGATTCATGCGTGGTATCAGCAAGCCCTTTGTGCTGCTCTTAATATCCAGGATGGCACTGTTATCCGGCGTAGTAGTACCAATGCCTACGTTTTGTGCATTGGCAAAAAACAGGGTAGTCAGGAAGTGCAGGAGTAAGATGCATTTTTTTATTTTATTTTGATTGACCTTTTTCATAAATCTGTTTGTTTACTTTATCGATAAGCAAATGTTGCTAATTGTATTAGGGCGCATATCCCTTAAAAAAACAGGATATTGCTTAAAAGCTATGAACCCCCTGTTTCAGCCATTCTGTTACAAAAGTTCTCACCACTGTGTTTACTTCTTTGCCTGCCCTGTAAATGGTTTTCCAGGTTTCGCTTTTTTCTTTTTCATATTGGGGGCTTACAAAATATTTTATTTTTCCTTTTGCTACAGTTTGGGCGGTGAAGTCAACTGTTGCCTGCTCACTTAAATAAAATTTCAATCCTCTTATAATGGCTGAATCTGTTGATGCAGGATATTTTTCTTTCCATTTCGTTGTTTGCGGAAGTGGGTCAGCTGCTTCTCTCAGCTGCTCCTGCAGAACCGTTAACATTTTAGCATACATCTTTTTGTTATCACCACTGAGGCCTTTTATTTCTTTTTCCATGTCGGCTACACTTGACTTCATGTTGTCAATATAAGCCTGCTCAATTTTCCTGGGCTTTTCCCAGGTGGGTTGATTGGCTGTTCTTTCTTTCTGGTATGCCTGGCTGAATTCCTTAGACTCACAGTACTGTTTTATATATGCACAAACTTCTTTAGCTGCTCCTGCTTTGTCTCCTTTGATGATATCAGCCAACAGACCAGCTTTTGGAATTTGCAGGTTAAAGCCATCACAGTCACCTGCACAGTCTTCTTTCCTGGGCTGGGCATTTACGATGTTTGAAAATATTGCCGAGGAAACCCTGTTGGCATCCAGGCCCAGTTTGGTAATAATATCATCGGCAATTTTAAAGGCCGTACTTAAAATTATAATGACTATAACTGGCAGAATGATGGTTTTCTTTTTCATGTTAATTTTCTTTTTATATTGACAACGCAAAAATGCTTCATCATGGTAATGCATCCTATCCTGTAAAAACAGGATATTCAGCCAAACGGAAAAAATCATGGAAAAAGAGGAGGCTGTTTGGGCTTGCTATTGCGTTAATTTGTAAAATGGTGATAAAAGTTTATTTTACTGTATGAGAAAAGCTTTTTTAATAATAGCATTGGTATGCTGCTTTAGTGACTTCTGTAGTGCACAAACTCCTGTGATCGACAGTTTGCGTAAAGAGCTGGTGAAACAAAAAGCAGATTCCATAAAAGTGCATGACCGTATAAGGATCTCCTGGTACCTGACCCAGATACCTGATTCTGCATCTGCCTGGAAATATATTAATGAAGCGGACAGTATTGCTGATAAAACAAAGAACCCGGTTTTAAAAGGAATAATTAATGAGCACATGGGTTTCCTGTATAACAGGATGTTTTCAAAAAAAGCAATTACTTATTATTTGCAGGCAGAAAATATCTTAAAGCATTTTCCCAATTCCATGGCTGCAAAAAAGAGCATGGCATCACTTGCTTTAAATATTGGTATCGAGCATATGAATGCGAATGATGACGAAGGTGCTTTGTTCTATTATTTTGAAGGAATTAAAAGATATGAGGATTTAGATAGTATGAATAAGAATCTCCCGATCTTATATTCAAGCATTATCAGTTCGTACTATAACCTGGGTAAATATGAAACAGCTTTAACCTATTGCCAGCAGGCTTATACAAAAAGCATGACCTCGGGCAATTCAGTATCAAAAATGTCGGCATGCATTAATTACGGAAGGGTGTTGATGAAATTGAGACGGCCTGGGGAAGCGCAGCCTTTTTTTGCTGAAGCACTGGCAATGGCTGATAGCCTCGATGATCATTATTTTCAATCTAAATATTACCAGGTACTTGGCAATTTTAAATTTGATGAGAACAAGTTTGATGAAGCACTGGCTTATTTTTCAAAGGGTCTGCCAATTATCAAGCTTACGAATGCGCCTTATGATATAGCCAGTTGTTATACCTGGATGGGCGCCTGTTATGCAGGTATAAAAAACTTCCAGGCAGGCCGCAGGTATCTGGATTCTGCTTTAAGGATCGCTAAAGAATATGATTACGTACACCAGGTAAAATATGTTTATTTAAACAGGTATCACCTGGAAAAAAAGCAGGGAAATTTTGCTGCAGCAATAAATTACCTGGACTCGTTCAATGTGATCAATGACAGCCTGCTGCTGGTTGCCCAGGCCGACCGGATAGAATTTTTAGATGCCAAATACCAGGCAGAAAAAAAAGAAGCACAGATCGGTCAGCTGCAATCTGATAAAGAAATTCAGCGCCTTAATATTCAGCAAAAAAATACTTTAAATTATATTCTTTTAGCGACGGCTATTATACTTATGCTTCTTGCTTTATTATTATACCGGAATTTTAAACAAAAACAAAAACTCCAGCAACAGCGCATCAGCGACCTGGAAACACAGCAACAATTAACAGCTGCCGAAGCTGTACTAAAAGGAGAAGAACAGGAACGGACAAGATTAGCCAAAGATCTGCATGACGGCCTGGGTGGAATGTTATCAGGCATTAAATACTCATTAAATACTATGAAAGGAAATTTGATCATGACGCCTGAAAATAACCGGGCATTTGAACGCAGTATGGATATGCTGGACAGTTCCATTAAAGAAATGCGCCGTGTGGCACATAATATGATGCCCGAAGCATTGGTGAAATTCGGACTTGATACGGCATTGAAAGATTTCTGCAATGATGTCAACCAGTCCGGAGCATTGCGGGTTTCCTATCAATCGATAGGGCTTGAAAATGAAGCTATAGAACAAACAGCAGCAATAACCATTTACCGGATCGTACAGGAGCTGATCAATAACACAATGAAACATGCCATGGCAAAAGCCGCTATTGTACAAATTACAAAATCTGATAACCATTTATCTGTAACAGTAGAAGATGATGGGAAAGGCTTTGATACAGCAGTACTAAGACAATCACAGGGAATTGGCTGGAGTAATATTCAGAACCGCGTTGAATTTTTAAAAGGTACTTTGGATGTGCAATCTGAAATTGAAAAAGGCACTTCTGTTCATATTGAACTGAATATTTAATAACTAAACCATGGCCATTAAATTATTTATTGTTGATGATCACTATATGGTGATAGAAGGTATTCATTCGTTATTACAAAATGAAAAAGACATTGAGTGGATGGGACATGCCGGAAATGCTGAATCATGCCTGGCATTTTTGAAACAGCAAAAAGCAGATGTTATATTAATGGATATCAATCTGCCGGATAAAAATGGAATTGACCTGTGCCGGGAAGTGAAAGAATTATATCCTGCCGTTAATATCCTGGGACTTAGTACTTTTAATCAACAAAGTTTTATAGAAAAAATGATGAGCAGCGGCGCTTCCGGGTATGTAATAAAAAATGCTACCCAACAGGAATTGATGGAAGCCATACATACGGTTATTAAAGGGAAACAGTTTTTAAGCTTTGATGCTGCGCTGGCTTTAAGAAAGCCAGATAGTCAGCCCGGTATTCCCTTAATTACACGCAGGGAAAAAGAAGTACTGGAATTGATTGCCGACGGAATGACAAATAATGAAGTTGCACAAAAACTTTTTATAAGCTCTACCACAGTTGATACACACCGCAAAAATTTGCTGGCAAAATTTGGCGTAAAAAATACGGCAGCTTTAATTAAAACTGCCGCACAATTGCAATTATTATGATCACTCAAAATCTTTGTAGAGCAAATATTTTTTTCTTGTTGCTTTAAAATTGGAAAGTGCGGGCTCCCAGCTTTTTCTTATCTCTTCTTCTGTCTTACCGTCTTTTACCTGCTGCATCAATATATCGTTACCCGCAAGCTTGTTAAAGAAATTATTTTTTAAGAAGAAGCTGTCTTTGCCGGGGAATAATTTATAGGCTTCCAGGAGGTACTTCAATTGTATCCTTCCGTCAAGCTTCGACAATATCTCTTCATTGCTGCCGTGCAGGTTCCAGCCATAGCATGTTTGATAAAAGCATTTGCTGTTCTTTGCGCCTGCATTTGGCTTTGGCGTAAAGGAATACAATGTCTTCGGCAAACCGGGGTGCCCGAATATTTGAAATGGCTTATCCGTCCCCCTTCCTTCGCTTAATACCGTACCTTCAAAAAAACAGGTAGAAGCGTAGAGATAAATACTTTGCATCTCTTTTAAATTCGGCGAAGGCATCACGGGTAAAATGTACCTGCTGGTATGATCATAATTCTTACACTTGATCACTGTTACATGAAATGGCGTATCTCTTGTTGGCTCAGTAGTTATATTATATGCATTTATTGCATTGGCCTGGGCAGATAACATGTTTTCACCCGCCAGCATCAGTGCATATTCACCGATCGTCATTCCGTAAACAACCGGGATGGGCTGCATGCCGATAAAACTTTTGAATTTCATATCCAGCACGGGTCCGTCAATATAAAACCCGTTTGGATTTGGGCGGTCGAG